>FMSI01031469.1_pt1 | contig 26494 bp, 26 predicted proteins | sample 1504471 | NCBI WGS metagenome assembly FMSI01 (sample SAMEA4475357, study PRJEB15587) | soil metagenome | biome: Soil; feature: Field | place: India | collected 2015-03-11 | depth 0 m
TTAAAATCTGCAATTTAAAATTTGCATTTTACAATAAAGACTTTATGCATGGAATTGCGAATTGAGGATTTCGATTTGGAGAGGGGCGAGAAATGCAAGACTGGCGAGGAATGTGAGAAAGGCGAGAAAAAATTATGAAGAATCTTTTGCTAATTTCCCTTGGGTGTGCAAAAAATCTTGTGGATTCTGAGGTTATGCTGGGTATTTTCTCATCAAAGGGTTTTAAAATTGTTAATGATAAAAGTCTGGCGGATCTTATTGTTATAAACACATGTGGATTTATAAAAGAAGCAAGGGAGGAATCTTTTCAGGTTATAGAAGAAATAATTAAAGATAAGGGGAACAAAAAAGTTGCTGTGGTAGGATGTCTTACGGAAATGACAAAGGATAAGATTAAAGAAAAGTTCCCTGAAATTGATTACATAGCGGGAGTAAATGATGTGGAGAGAATTGTAGAAATAATAGAAGGTGAAGAACCTTTTTCCAATCTCCCTTATATTTATTCCCACAATTCCCCAAGAATCCTTTCAACTCCAAAATCTTGGGCTTATGTAAAAATTTCAGAAGGTTGTTCCCATCAGTGCACATTTTGCTCAATCCCGTTGATAAAAGGTCCAATGAGATCAAGACCTGTTGAATCGATTGTAGAGGAAGCTGAAAAACTATCTGAAGATGGTGTCAGGGAAATAAACCTTGTGTCCCAGGATTCAACATCCTACGGAAGGGATTTAAATTTAAAAAATGGAATTGTTGAGCTCTTAAAAAGATTAATAGAAGTGAAAAATTTAAATTGGATCAGGATTCTCTATGCATACCCTGAAGAAGTAACAGATGAATTTATTGAAATTTTGAAGGAGGAGAAGATTGTCCCTTATCTTGATGTTCCATTCCAGCATTCCCATCCAGAAGTTTTGAAAAGAATGGGAAGGAGCATGGATGGGAAAAGAGCTATTAAGTTCATTGAAAAGGTCAGAAATAAAATTCCAGAGAGCACATTGAGAACTTCTTTAATTGTCGGATTTCCTGGTGAGGACGAGAAGGAATTCAATAATCTATTAAAATTTGTAGAGAATGCAAGGTTTGACAGATTGGGAGTTTTTAAATATTCCTATGAAGAGGGTGTAAAAGCAAGTGTTTATGGAGATCCTGTCCCAGAACATTTAAAGGAGAAGAGAAAAGAGTTACTTCTTCTTGTTCAACAGGAGATAAATCTTGAGAAGAACTCAGAATTAATAGGGAAAGAAATAGAGGTACTTATAGAAGGAACATCTTCTGAAAATCCTCGATATTTGATAGGAAGAGCGAAAACTCAGGCACCAGAAGTTGATGGCTCTGTGATTGCTCGAAAGGGAAAAGAGAATGATGATTTTGTAAAGGTTAAGATTGAGAAAATTGGTCCGTACGACCTTTTCGGGAGGGTAATTTGAGAATTTTGACTCTTACAATAACGACATTTTTTGGAATAGGTTATCTTCCTCTGATGCCGGGAACTTTTGCCTCTTTTGCTTATTTGTTGTTTTATTTATTTGCACCAAAAGAATTCCCTTTTTATTTATCGCTTTTTCTCATTTCCATTGTTTTCTTTACAGGCGTAATTTTTTCCTCAAGAGCTGAAAAGATTTTTGAAAAGAAGGATCCAAGACCAGTTGTAATTGATGAGGTCTTAGGTCAGATGGTTTCCCTTTTTCTTATTCCCTCAAGGATAGAGCCTCTTTTGATTGGCTTCTTCCTTTTCAGAATATTCGATGTTCTAAAGCCATTTCCATGCTTCGATGTTCAGAAGATAAAAGGTGGATGGGGAATAATGCTGGATGACCTTTTTGCTGGTATCTGGGCAAATATTTTTTTAAGAATTATAATAGCAATTTTTACGGTTTAAAATGAGAGCAGAGTTTATTGGGATTGGTTCTGAACTACTTACATCCTTGAAACCTGAAACTAATTCCCTTTACATTGCCCAGAGGCTTGAAGAGGTTGGCATCGAGCTTGTTTTCAAAACAATATGTGGAGACCATGAAGAGGATATTATTAATGCTCTAAAAAATGCAAGGAACAGAGTTCAGCTGATTATAATAACAGGCGGTCTCGGTCCCACTGATGATGACATGACAAGGCAGGCTGTTTCAAAGTTTTTAGACAGGGAGTTGATATTTAAGGAAGAGATAGTGGAAAGGATCGCGGGAAGATACAGAATGAGAGGGAGAGAAATGCCAGAAATAAATATAAGGCAGGGCTTTGTAATTCAAGGTGCGGAGATTATTTATAACCCTGTTGGGACTGCTCCAGGAATGTGGATAGAAGATAATGGAATTTACATCGCTATTCTTCCAGGACCTCCTGCGGAAATGATTCCAATGTTTGACTCATCCATCCTTCCAAAATTAAGGGAAATTTCTCCATTTTTTATTTCAAAATGTATTTTAAAGATAGCAGGACTCACCGAATCAGAGGTTGATTCTTCCATTTCAGAGATTTCAAAAAGAGCAAGAAATACCAGCATTTCAATTCTCGCAAGCCCTGGAATAATAGATATTCACATTATTTCAAGATCAAAAAAGTCAATAGAGGATTCTTTAACAATACTGGAAGAGGTCAAAAGTATGATAAAAAAGGTTCTTAGAGAGAATATATTTTCAGAAGGAGAGAGCCTTGAGGAAATTGTAGGGAGAGTTCTCAGAGAAAGGAGTGAGACACTCTCTGTTGCTGAATCATGCACTGGTGGTCTTCTATCAAGTAAAATAACAGATATTCCTGGAAGCTCAGATTACTTTGAAAGGGGATTTATTGTTTACAGTAATACTTCCAAAGTTGAGAATCTTGGAATTCCTGAAGATCTAATTGCAAAAGAAGGAGCGGTAAGCCAGCAAATAGCAAAGTTGATGGCCAAAAGGGCAAGAGAAATATCAAGGACAACTTATGGAATAGGTATAACTGGAATTGCAGGACCTGGGGGTGGTTCTGCCGAGAAGCCTGTCGGGACTGTTCACATAGCAATAGCATGGGATGGCGGAGAGGCTCACACAAAGAATTATTTCTTTGGAACAAGAGAACAGATAAAGATTCAATCCGCTGTTAAAGCCCTCGACATGCTCAGAAGGCATATATTGAAAAAATGAGAACATTCGTTGCGATTGAGATCGAACCTTTGATAAAGGATGAGATTGCAAGTCTTATATATGAACTTTCAATAACACGAGAGAGGGTTAGTTGGGTAAAAAGAGAATCAATTCATTTAACTTTAAAATTCCTCGGCGAGATTGATGAGAAAAGATTAAAGGAAATTTCAGAAAGGCTAAAGAAAACTACTTCTAAGATAAAACCCTTCAGAATAAAGTTAGAAGGTGCTGGTTGGTTTCCTGAAAGAAGTTCCAAACCCAGAGTTCTATGGATTGGAGTTAAATATCCCGATGAATTGAAGAATTTGTGGAAAGAAATAGAAAGGGAAATGGAACAAATTGGATTTAAACCAGAAGGAAGAGAATTCTCTCCCCACATAACAATTGGAAGGGTCAAGGAAGGTGGAAGTATTAATAAAGTTACAGAGATTTTAAATAAATATTTAAAAAGTACTTTTGGAGAAATGGAAGTAAGAAGAATTATTCTCTTTCAGAGCGTTTTAAAACCCGATGGAGCTGAGTACAGACCCATTGAAAGATTCGAGTTTAAATGACTTGAATATCCAATGGAAAATTGTAAAATTTGAAGTGGAATGATTAAGTTGATTTATTTTATACTCTTTTTTCTGATTGGCTCTATTCCATTTGGCTGGATAATCTATAAGTTAACGGAAAAGAAAGACATTAGAGAGGAGGGAAGCGGAAATATTGGTGCTGCAAATATTTACAGACTGAAAGGGAAAATTTTTGGAATTCTGGTTCTTCTACTTGATGCCTCAAAAGGTATAATAACTGTTCTCATAGCAAAGTCCATTTTCAAAGATCAGATTCTCCTAACTTTATCTGCTCTTATTGCGGTCTCAGGACATATATTTTCACCTTTCTTATCTTTTAAAGGAGGGAAAGGTGTTGCTACCTCTATGGGTGCTCTTGCGGGTCTTTCCGTAAAGACTTTTTTAATTACCCTGTTTCCAGTCATCATTGCTCTCTTTACAACAAGAATTGTTTCCCTTTCGTCCCTGACATTTTCATTTATATATCCATTTTTATTTATATTTATTGAAAAGTCTTTTTATAATTCCTTCCCTATTTTCATAATAACTCTTCTTATTCTCTTAAGGCACAGGGAAAACATTATCCGACTCATGGAAAAAAGAGAAAGGAGGATCGAAATTTAAATGAGAGTTGCAGTTATTGGAGGAGGTGCATGGGGAACAGCTTTTTCAATATATTCCTCCTTTTTGGGTCATTCAGTCTCGATCTGGGTAAGAGAAAAGGAGCTTTTGGAGCAGATGAAGGGAAAAAGGGAAAACTCATATTTTCTTCCTGGGATAAAGATTCCTGAAAATATAAATATTTACAATGATATTGAAGAAACTGTAAAAAGGAAGGAGATTGTTTTTTTTGCTGTTCCATCAAAATTTTCAAGAAGCATTTTAAGAGAACTTGGGAAACAAAAGAAAGGAATTCCAATTTTAATCAGTCTTACGAAGGGTATTGAGGTTGAAAGTTTAAAAAGAGTTACAGAGATTGCAGAAGAAGAAATTGGAATAAAGGAACTTGGCGTTCTTTCAGGACCATCCTTTGCAAAGGAGGTTGCAGAAGGTAAACCCACTTCGTGTGTTATAGCTTCTAATTCTGAAGACATATCTTCGATGGTTCAGGAAAATTTCTCTTCAGACAAATTAAGATTGTACCAGAGCAATGATATAATTGGTGTTGAGCTTGCAGGCGCACTAAAAAATGTTATTGCTATTTCAGCGGGAATAGTAAAAGGTTTAGGGCTTGGAATGAATGCCCTTGCATCTTTAATAACAAGAGCGATTGTTGAAATTGCAAGATTGGGAGTGAAAATGGGAGCTAAGAGAAGAACCTTCTATGGGCTTGCGGGAATTGGAGACTTAATACTGACATGCACGGGTGAATTAAGTAGAAACAGAAAATACGGAATAGAGCTTACAAAAAAGAAAAGTGAAATGATATTCCTTGATGGTCAGATTGCTGAGGGTGCAACCACTGCAAAAGCTGCTTATCTTCTTTCTAAAAAATTTAATGTTGAAATGCCAATTACTGAAGAAGTATATAAGATAATATATGAGGAAAAAAATCCTCTTCTTTCCATTAAAGATTTGATGAGGAGAAGGTTGAAAAAAGAATGAAATACGCAATAGTGTATTTCCTGGACGGAGAAGAGAAAAGATATATTATAGAAAAGGATAAGGTAACCCTTGGCAGACTCTCAGATAATGATATTCCGATTCCTGACTCTACCGTCTCTCGATATCACGCTGAAATAGTTAAGATCGGAGATGGACATGTCTTGAGGGATCTCGACAGTAAGAATGGAACATTTGTAAACTCCGAAAGAATTCTTGAAACATTTCTTAAGGATGGGGACGAGGTTGGGCTCGGCAAGTTCGAACTCAGATTTGAAAGCGTGAAAGATGTAAAAATAGTTGAGGAGTCGGAAGAGAGGTCAATGGTCAGCACCGCAAGATCAGTGAGAGAATTTATCCCTTCCCTTGAGGAAAAGGTAATTGAAGAGAGAAGGATAGAATATCTCGGACCTCTTGTAAAACTTGGTAAAAATCTTATCCTCTCCCGTTCCCTTAATGAAATTCTTCAGAATTGTATGGATACAATTTTTGAACTTATCCCTGCTGACAGGGCAGCAATAATTTTTTATGACCCGCACAAGGACATTCTTGTTCCTCAACTTACAAGGGAAAGAGGAAAAACTTCAGAGACTCTCACAATAAGTAAAACAATTGCAATGAGATGTGTAAAAGAAGGGCTTGCCCTTTTAGTTACAGATGCTCCTCTTGACCAGAGGTTTGCAGGAGCAGAAAGCATTTTGATCTACGGTATTAAATCTGCAGTCTCTGTACCTCTCTGGCTTCAAAATTCAACCATTGGGCTTATTTATGTTGATTCAACAGATCCCCACAGAATTCTCGGGAATGAGCACATGGAAATCCTTTCAATTCTTGCAAACTATTCAGCAATTGCCATTGAGCAGTTCAGACTCTCCCAGAAACTCGTTGAGGAGATGAAGATAAGGTCAAGGCTTGAGAGGTATCACTCTCCATCGATTGTTTCAAGACTTATGGAACTTACCCAGCTTCAGCCATCGTTTCAGGAAATGGAAGTTTCCATTCTTTTCATGGATATAGTAGGGTTTACATCTATAGCTGAGGAGCTTGATCCTTCTGAGGTCGGGAATTTTCTCAATAAATTCTTCTCAGAGATGACAAAGATTGTCTTTGAATACGAAGGAACTCTGGACAAATATATTGGAGATGCGATAATGGCAATATTTGGTGCTCCATTCCTCCAGTCAGATCATGCAGGGAGAGCTGTGAAGGCAGGGCTTGACATGATAAAGAAAACAGAAGAAATAGCTAAAAAGGGTATATTGGGAAGAGATATCAAAATAAGAATAGGAATTAACTCAGGAAAAGTTGTAGTTGGAGACTTCGGTTCTCCCATGAGAATGGAGTATACTTGCATTGGAGATGCGGTGAATATTGCTTCAAGAATTGAAAGCTCGGTGGCTGAGCCAGGGAAAGTTGTAATAGGTGAGAGCACATACAACATGGTGAAAGATAAATTTGATTTTAAATTTCTTGGCTCTAAGAAATTGGAAGGATTAAGAAAGGAGGTCAAAGTATGGGAAGTTTTAAAAGAAAAATGATATATCTTCTTATCTCTTCTCTGGTAATTGCAGGGTGTTCTACTAAATCCACAATGGAAGTTAGAAAGGAAAAGGATCCGAATTACCAGTACAATCTTGGAGCCTTTTATCTTAATGAAGGGAAGCTGGATCTTGCAATAAATCATTTTAATAGGGCACTCTCTCTTGAACCAAGACATTATCTTTCTATCCATGGTTTAGCAGTTGTCTCTATTATGAGAGGGGAAATAGATAAAGCAAGCAAATACCTGGAAGAAGTATTGAGAATACAACCTTCATTTACAGAGGCTCACAATTATCTCGGAATTATATATCAAACAAAAGGAGAATTGGAAAGGGCGAAGGAAGAATTTGAGAAAGTTGTTACTGACCAAAAATATCCTACACCTGAAAATGCTTACTTTAATCTTTCGGGAATAGAGATTGCAAAGAGGAACTGGAAAGAAGCTCTCGCTTATGTGGAGCTTGCGATAGAAAAAAGAAGAAGCTTTGCCACTGCCTACAATAGAAAAGGATTCATTCTAAAAGAACTTGGAGACATTGATGGTGCTGAGGAGTATTTTAGAAAGGCTTTGAACCTTTCCCCTGAAGATCCTGAATTCAACTATAATCTCGCAGAAATACTTGTTAGAAAGGGAAAAAAAGATGAGGCAAAAGAGATACTTCTAAAAGTTCTTCCTAAAGCCTCAGGTAAAGAGATACAGGAGAAAATCGAGAACCTATTGAAATCCATAATTTAATATATATAATATAAAGAGTGAGCAAGATGAATAAAGAAAGGTTAATAATTAAATTTCCAAATTTAATTTTGCCTTTTAAATTTTTATGTAGGAGGTAAACATGGAACAAACAAAAAGGATAGGAAATTTTTTGTTTTTTAAGGAGAAAAGAGAAGATATTTTAGGAAAGGAGTACAGAGCAGGATGGATTGAGGATGAAAAGATAAAGAATGTTATCTCTGTTGTGACAATAAAGGAGGTTTTTACAAAAAACGAAGAGCTCTTGAGGAAATTTTCAGAAGGCATGAGAGAACTTGCTAATTTGATAGATCCTAAAGTCGTGAGAATTCTTGGATTTGGAGCTATAGGAGAGAGAGTTCTCCTTTCAAGGGAGTATATTAGAGGAGAAACTCTTGGCGATATTTTAACCATTTCAATGTCTGAAAAGAATTACATGCCCCTTGATATAGTTTTATTCCTTTTTTCCCAGATTGCCTCAACTCTCGAGTATGTTCAGGCATTTCAGTTGGAGAGGCAGAGAATATTTCACGGTTTTCTTAACCCCTCTGACATTCTTGTTACATATGATGGGGTTCCGAAAGTTAAGAATTTCATGATTTACCCACTTCTTGAAAATTACCCCTATGAAAGAACAAGTGTAACAAAGCTATACGAAAGATATTTGACCCCTGACCACAAGAGCGGTCTTCCCATAACCTTCAGCACCGACATTTACTCCTTTGGAATGATTCTATTTGAATTTTTAACAGGAACACCCTTTGAATTCAAAGATGGAGAGAATCTAAGGGAAAAACTCGATAATTCAAAATTGCTCTTTCCTTACAAAGATTCGAGTGGAATCCCGCCTTCCCTCAAAAGTTTCCTGCTAAAAGCTCTTTCCCCTAACCCTGAAGATAGGTTCTCCTCAATAAGGGAAATGAGAAGGAGTTTCGATGCAATCATTACTGAAGAGAATATGGATGCAAGCACATTCAATCTCGCATTCTATATGAACTCCATTTTCGGAATTGTCGCTGAAAAGGAAGATAGAGAAATTGAAAGTGAGATCTCTGCAGAGGTTATTCCTGTGGAAGTTAAGGAAGAAGTTGTAGTAGAAAGAAGAGAAGTCCCTGTCAGATACCCCGCTATTGAGTTTACAGCATTTAAGGTTAAGGAGAAAAGGAGCCCTCTCCCTCTCTTTATAATCTCGATTGTCCTTGTTGCAATAATAGCAGTAGCAGGGACTCTTCTTATTGTCGGTAAAAGACAGACCCAGCCTCAGGCACCAGCAATTTCAGAGACAGAGATTCAAAAAAGAATAGATGAAAGAATAGCAGCCGTTCAGCAAAAGATGAAAGAAGACTTTGAAGCCCGATACAAAGCGAAAGAGGATGAGATTAGGTTCGCATATGAAGAACTTATGAAAAAAGCCACCGAACAACAGAAGAGAGAGCTTGAAGCACAAATGAAAAAAGATTTGGAAGCCCTTCAGAAGAAGAGAGCCGACGAAGAAGCAAAGGTCAAAGCAGAAGCTGAAAAAGTATCAAAAGAAATCACAGAAAAAGAAGTTCCACAACAGGTGGAAGAGAAAGCCCTGAAAAAAGAAGAACCCTCTACTGAAACCAAAGTTGAGAAGCCTCAAGAAGTTTCTCCTACTCAACCTGCTGTTGAAAAACCTGTCACCCCTTATACCCCATCTGTACCTACTATAAAGGAAGGAGAAACTCTCCCGTTAACTGCTTTGACCAAAAAACCTGATATTATTAGAAAAGGCATCGTAAATCCTGAGTATCCTACCCTTGCGAAAAAAACAGGCATAAAGGGAAGTGTTATGGTATCAGTTTTTATTTCTGAAAAGGGAGATGTGATAGATGTAAAGGTGATTCAAGAAAATCCTAAGGGGAAAGGTTTTGCAGAATCGGTTATAAAAACTGTAAAAACCTGGAAGTTCACTCCACCAGAGAAGGACGAAATGAAGGTTAGAACATGGCTCATTCTACCTGTGTTTAAATTTGAATAAATAGAGGCGATACAGGCAAGAAAAGAAATAATAACCAAGCTTCAATTACTAATTTCTAATACCCAACACAAAGAGAGAATTCCATTTCTCACCTAAGTTTGATTATTGGTTATTGGACTATTGGTTATTATTTGTTGATTGGAATTTGGGCATTGATTTATTCATTGCAAAAATACTGAGATTAGGTCTTGCAATAAACTGAGCATCTAAAGTGGATTTTTGGAAGAACTAAACTATTATCCTGAAATAGCTGTCAGCTGTTAGCTTTACTAAGTCCCTTCTTCCCACCCTTTTAAGTAAGCAATTTGTTCCTTTGTCAAAGTATCAATTGAAATTCCCATTGACTGAAGCTTTAACCTTGCAACTTCAGAATCGATTGAATGGGGCACATCATAGACAATTTTTGAAAGGGACGAGTGATTTTTTAAAATGTATTCCACTGATAAAGCCTGATTTGCAAAACTCATGTCCATTACTGTTGCTGGATGCCCTTCTGCTGAAGCAAGATTTATCAATCTTCCTTCGCCAAGAAGGAAAATGGATCTTCCATCCTTTAATTCGTATTCTTCCACAAATTCCCTTATTTTTCTTTTAGATACTGAAAGAGATTCAAGGGAAGGAATATCTATTTCAACATTGAAATGCCCCGAATTACAAACAATTGCTCCATCTTTCATCAAAAGGAAATGTTCCTTTGTGATTACATTTTTATCTCCAGTAACAGTTATGAAAATATCACCGATTTTTGCTGCCTCGTCCATTTTCATCACAAGGAAACCATCCATAACTGCTTCAAGGGCTTTAATTGGGTCTACCTCTGTAACTATAACATTTGCACCCATTCCCTTTGCCCTCATGGAGACACCTTTTCCGCACATGCCATAACCTGCCACAACAGCTTTCTTTCCTGCAAGAAGTATATTGGTGGCTCTCAGTATCCCATCTATTGTGCTCTGTCCTGTTCCGTAACGATTGTCAAAAAGATGTTTTGTCTGGGCATTGTTCACTGCAACTATGGGATATCCAAGGACTCCGTTTTTTGCCATTGAGGTGAGCCTTATAACCCCGGTTGTTGTCTCTTCAGTTCCTCCTATAACCTTTCCAAGGAGTTCTCTTCTCCTAAGATGAATCTCAGAGACAAGGTCTGCTCCGTCGTCCATTGTAATAACCGGGTTGTGGTCAAGGGCTTTGTTTATGTGAGAATAGTAAGTTTGATTGTCCTCACCTTTTATGGCAAAAACAGAAATTTCAAAATCTTTCACAAGGGACGCAGCAACATCGTCCTGGGTGCTCAAAGGATTGGATGCTGTAAGAACAACCTCTGCTCCACCCTCTTTTAAAGTTTTTACAAGGGCAGCTGTTTCAGATGTGACATGCAAACAACAGGATATTTCTACTCCATTTAGAGGTTTCTCCTTTGAGAATCTCTCCCTTATCATGAGGAGAACCGGCATGTGCCTTTCAGCCCATTCTATTTTTAGCCTCCCTTTTTCTGCAAGGTATATATCTTTTATATGAAACTCCATTTACTTTAACCCTGCCTCCTTTCTTAATTTTTCTGCAGAATCTATTCTTTCCCATGTAAATTCTTTTTCATTTCTACCAAAGTGACCGTAAACAGCTGTTTTTTTGTAAATTGGTCTTCTAAGATCAAGAAACTTGATTATTCCAGCTGGCGTAAGGTCAAACATGCCTCTTATCATCTCTACAATTTTCTCATCGGGAACCTTACCTGTTCCATATGTATCAACCATAATTGAAACAGGCTCAGCAATTCCAATAGCATAAGCAATCTGAATCCCAATTTCATCAGCTATACCTGCAGCAATAATATTTTTCGCTAGATATCTTGCCATGTAAGCAGCTGAACGGTCAACCTTTGTAGGGTCTTTTCCTGAAAAGCATCCTCCTCCATGGGGAGTTCTTCCACCGTATGTATCAACCATAATTTTTCTTCCAGTTAAACCTGTATCAGCAAGCGGCCCTCCCACGACAAATCTACCTGTTGGATTAACAAAAATTTTAGTATTCCTACTCATAAGCTCCTTTGGAATAACATTCTCTATAACAAGTTCAACCAAATCTTCCTTTATAGTATTCTGGGTTACAGATGGTGAATGCTGAGCAGAGAGAATAATTGTATCAACTCTCGCAGGCTTCCCATTTTCATATTCAACAGTCACCTGACTTTTTCCATCAGGCCTCAAATACTCGAGAATACCATCTTTTCTAACTGCCGCAAGTCTTCTTACCAATTTGTGAGATAGCATAATTGGAAGAGGCATAAGCTCCTCCGTCTCTCTGCATGCATACCCAAACATCATTCCCTGATCTCCTGCACCTCCAATATCCACTCCCTGAGCTATATCAGGAGATTGTTCCTGAATGGCAGAGATTACTGCGCAGGTTTCAAAATCAAAACCATACTTTGCTCTGGTATAACCAACCTCTCTAACTGTGTCCCTTACCACCTTCGGAAGATCAACATATCCAGAGGTTGTAATCTCTCCTGCAATAAAGACAAGCCCTGTTGTAACAAGGGTTTCGCACGCAACTCTTCCATTGGGATCCTGCTCCATTATTGAATCGAGAACCGCATCAGAAATTTGATCTGCAATTTTGTCAGGGTGACCTTCTGTTACTGATTCTGATGTGAAGAGAAATTTTCCTTTTTTCATAAGCTCCTCCACAATAAAGTATGAAATTATCTTTATATCACAATATTCCCAAAAAAACAATTGAGTTTGACAAAATCTTCAACCCTTTTTATATTTTAATTTAACAAAATGAAAAAATTTTACATTCAGTGGCACATAATTGATAGATGCAATCTCCGCTGCAAGCATTGTTATCAGGATATTTTTTCAAAGGAAAGGGAACTTGACTTTCATGGGTTAAAGGAAATTGCCGATAATCTTATTTTTACAATGAAAAAATGGGAAGCAAAAGTCGACATTGCGATAACTGGTGGAGAGCCTCTTTTGAAAAAAGAACTCTTTGACCTGATCTCGTATCTCCAGAATTCTGATTTGATAGGTAATATAAGTTTGATAACGAACGGGACACTTCTCTCTGGCTACTTAAATGAACTTGAAAAATTTAAAAAAATGAAGGAGATAAAAATATCACTCGACGGTATTTCAGAAGAAACAAACGACCTGATAAGAGGTGAAAGAACATTCTCAAAAGTAATGGAAAATGTAAGGAAGGGAATTAGAGGAAAAATTCCTTTTATCTTAATGTTCACAGTTATGAAAAAAAATCTTTTAGATATAGAATTTTTGCCTGATTTTACCAAAAGGGAGGGTTTTAAAGGTTTTATAATAGAGAGATTTTTCCCCCTTGGTACTGGCAAAAAATTAGAAAGTCTGGTTCTTTCTGGCAACGAATTTTTAAGTGTCTGGTTAAGAATACTTGAAGAATTCGGATATACAGCGAAAAAGGAAGATCTGATAAAATTCAGAGCAATAAAGGTTCTTTTTTATAAAGAAAAAGCTAAAATTTTTGGCTCAGAGTGTATAGTTGGTAAAGACGGAATAGCCCTTCTTCCCGATGGAACAGTTCTTCCCTGCAGGAGATTTATTCTTCCAATAGGGAATTTTCTCAAAGAATCCCTTTATGAAATTTGGAGAAATTCGAAAGTTCTTAATTCACTGAGAAACAAGAGCAACCTGAAGGGTATATGTGAAAGATGTGGAATTGATGAATGTATTGGATGCAGAGCTATGAGCTACTGCTTGACAGGTGATTTTCTTCATGAAGATCCTCATTGCTGGCTCGGAAAAACTCCTTTAATTTAGCTTTTTCTTCTTAAGCTATTCAACCCTTATTTTTCGCTTCGTTCCAATTCACAGTCTCTTCATAAATTTAGCTCATCAATCCACTTTTTAAGACCCCCGATAGCCCTCTCAATCAAAGCCTCTTTCCTAAATTTCTTTGAAATTTTCTCTTGCAATTGAGGGAGAAGACCAAAGGTGAAATTTATGGGATCAAATTTTTTAATTTCTGGCTTGGAAATTGCATAGCATAGACTTCCGACCGCAGTTGTAGAAGGAGGTGGAGAAAAATTCCTCCTTTTTAGCAAAGCAATTGCCGAAAGAGCTGCTATCAAGCCTGTTACGATATTTTCACAATACCCTTCTGCTCCTGTTATCTGCCCTGCAAAAATTATCCTCTCATCTTTTCTCAATCTTAAGGAGGGGGTCAAAAGAGCTGGAGAGTTTATATAAAAGTTGACATGAAGTTTTCCAAATCTAACAAATTCAGCTTTTTCAAGACAAGGAATCATCCTGAAAATTATCTCCTGTTCTTTCCATCTCAGCCTACTCTGAAAACCGACAAGCTCATACCACTCTCCATTCAGATCATTTCTCCTCAATTGAACAACTGCATAGGGAATCTCCCCGGTTCTCTTATCTCTCAAGCCAACAGGCTTAAGAGGACCGAATCTCAGTGTATCAAAACCTCTTTTACCCATTTCCTCAATGGGAAGACAACTTTCAAAGAAAATTTCTTTCTCAAAGGGATGAATGTAGGCTTTCTCTCCCTTTATAAGCTCCCTCCAGAATCTTTCATATTCTTCCTTTGTCATTGGACAATTTATAAAATCATCTCCCCCTTTTCCATACCTTGAACCGAAAAATGCTTTTTCCATATTTATTGAAGAAAAAGTAACAATGGGGGAGGATGCATCATAAAAATATAAATTTTTATGCCCTGTAATCTCTATAATACTTTTCCTCAATGGTTCTGATGTAAGGGGACCTGTGGCAATTATTACAATACCGTCCTTTGGAATCTCTTTAACTTCCTCAACCACTCTTTCAACAAATTTATTTCTTTCCAGCTCCAAAGTAACTGTCTGAGGAAACAGGCTCCTATCCACAGCAAGGGAAAGACCTGCTGGAACTCTTGTCTTTTTAGCAACCTCAATAAGAAATGACCCTAAGATTTTGAGTTCTTCTTTCAAAAGTCCTGAAGCAGAGTTCAAATCTTCAGAACCAAGGGAATTACTGCAGACAAGCTCAGCAAAATATGGAGTTGTGTGAGCTCCTGTCATTTTCTTTGGTCTCATCTCGTAAAGACGAACTGGAATCCCCCTTTTAGCAATCTGATAAGCGCATTCAGAACCCGCCAGCCCTCCGCCAATTACAGTAATCATTTTTTCAGAATCTTTTAAATAATTAAATAATATTTTACACTAACCATTTATGAATTTTAAACTACCGATTCTTGGAATTTACGATTGTTGAATTCTAATCTTCTTTTTAATATCATTTAATTATGCTTAAAAAAATTGGGAGAACAGATAAAATCAGTCCTATAAGAGGAGAAATAATCAAAAATGGAGATTAAATTTAGAACTATTGGATTTATTCGCTCCCCATTCAAAACCATGGAGAAAATACATGAAAAAAGATACAAACTTGCATCAGGATTTGAAAATATTAGTGGAGAGATTGAAATAGCAGAAGGATTTGAAGAAGGATTAAAAGATATAGAGGGTTTTTCCCATTTAATAATTGTTTTCATTCTCCACATGGTTCAGGAAGCAAAATTAAAAGTCATTCCTCCCTTTGACAGTTGTGAAAGAGGCGTTTTTTCTACAAGATCCCCTTTCAGACCAAATCCGATTGGTATTACAATTCTGGAGCTCCTTGAAAGAAAGGGGGCAGTTCTGAGAGTTAAAGGAGTTGACATGGTTGATGGAACACCTGTTATAGATATAAAGCCCTATACCATTCGAGACTCAAAAATTAATTTGAAGATGGGTTGGCTTGAAGAAAAACTCAGCCCTGAAGAGAAATTTTCAATAGAACAAAAATCTTCTCTCCTTGAAGATGCAGCAAAGCTATGGCTTGCCCATGATGGGTTGTGGTTTTTGAATGTAGAGAAAAAATATGGTATTGAAAAAGCAATTGAAATTGACAAAGATGCCTGGAAAGATTTTACAGTTATTGAGGCAAAAAGAATAATGGAGAGGCTTTCCCTTCCAGAAGATGGGGGCTTGTCTGCTCTGAAAACTGCTTTAAAATTCAGACTTTATGCATATATCAACAAACAGGAAATTATTGAAAAAAATGAAAAAAGCTTTATTTTCAGAATGAACTCCTGCAGGGTTCAGGAAGCAAGGAAAAGGAAGGGACTTCCTGATTTCCCCTGTAAATCCGTTGGAATTGTTGAATACTCATATTTTGCAAAAACAATAGACCCGAGGATAGAAACAGAATGCCTTTACTGCCCTCCTGATAATCATCCTGAGGACTCATGGTGTGCATGGCGATTTAAAATAAAGGATTGAAAATGGAAATCTGGATTCTTGAAAGCGCGTCAGAAAAGCTGAGAATTCTAAGGTGTGTTGAGAAGAGAGGAAAGGGTATAATCTTAGGTCATAAGAGGGGAGACTCCTTCATTGTTGAAGATTTAATCCCCTTAAAAAGGCTCAATCTGAATTCTAAAAAATTTATATCTTCCATTATTTCAAATAAAAATTTTCTTGGATTTTTCATCTTTAGAGAGGATGAACTTAAAAATCTTCCTGAGTTCTTTTATGGAAGTGTAATTCTTAAAATTTTGAAAGAAGGAATTAAAGGATATGTTGTGGAACTTGAAGAAAGGAATATTCCCAAAATGATAGAATTGTCAGTAAAAGTTTTAAGTCAGGAGGGTAAGAATGGATGAAAATCAAAAGAAAACATTACTAAAAATTGCAAGGAACTCCATAAGAGAATATTTGAAAAATAAGAAATTGATAACACCAAAAGTTGATGACCCTCAGCTCAAAGAAAAAAGAGGGGTTTTTGTTACTCTAAAGGTTAAAGGAGAACTAAGAGGTTGCATTGGATACCCGCTTCCATATAAACCTCTTTATTCCGCTGTTGCTGAACTTGCCATAGAGTCTGCTACTTCTGACCCGAGATTCTCGCCTGTTCAGCTGGAAGAACTTGAAAAAATAGAGATAGAAATTTCTGTTTTGACCCTTCCAAAGCCAATTTCATCCTATGAAGAGATAGAAATTGGAAAGCATGGAATAATTGTCTCAAAGGGACCTTTCAGAGGACTACTTCTTCCTCAAGTCCCTGTTGAATATGACTGGGATCTTGAAGAATATCTATCCCAGGGATGCATGAAAGCCTGTCTTCCATCTGATGAATGGAAAAAAGGAGTTGAAATAGAAGTCTTCGAAGCAGAAGTTTTTTCAGAGAGGGAATTTGTATAATTGAAAATTTTATTTTTTCGATACCAAACTAAAAAGGCGTGGGTTCATGATTTATTCTTCATGGAGAACCAAAAAACTCACTTTTGAAATACAAGTATATCTTCGACTCCTATCTTCCCTTTGTCTGCTTTTGATAGTCCATGCTCAATTACATCAATTAATTTGAAACCTGCTGACTTCCCTAAATCTCCTAATATAGGTGATGTTTCAATTATTTCTTCTTTTCCATTTATTACCCAGGAATGATACTTACTGACAACCATCAGATAATATTTATTTTTCTTAAGAACTCTATAACATTCTTCAAAGGAAAGTTTCATCATTTTCAGATAATTTTGAACAATTTCAGCTTTTATAGCTCTACGAGATTTCTGCAGAAGTTCTATTAACTTTAAATTTGAATCAGGTAGTTCAATGGAAAAATACTTATCACCTACAAAAAGGGGCATGGTTTCATATCTGGTCTCGTCCCTGTGTTTTGCTTCATAAATATTCTTTGTTGATTCCCATTTGAGGTCTTCATCCAATCCTAATATTAGTATGGAAATTTTATTATTCCCTATATAGTCCAGGGCATCAAAATAAGGAGGGGATGTGAGTATTCCGTCAATACTTTCATCTTTTATCATTGACATATTAGTGGAATCGCCTTTAATAATTTTTACCTTTCCTTTGTTTAGCTCCACACCCAGTATTTCAGCCATTTTCAAGGTAGCATAAAGAACTAAATATCTATCCTCAACATAGGATTTGAATGAATCAATGATATCTATTGTCCTATTCTTTTCTGAATATTCAACAATTTGTTGACTCAGAAGGATTAAAAGAAAGTTTCTAATTTTTTCATCTTCAAAACTCTCTATCTTCCCTTTTATCTGAAATATCTTTTCAAGATAGGGCTCTATCTTCTTTAAGAGAGAAATATTTGAAATTTCTTTCTTAATCTTTTCCTTTAATTGAATTAACCCATCTTTAATCTCTTTTTTGAACAATTCACTATCAATGGAGCTAAAAAGCTCAATTATTGCGTTTCTTAAACCACCTACATTAATTGCAAGATTACATTTAGCCTCTGCTATCATTTTGCCCATGTTTAAAATTTCAATTCCTACTGCATTAATTCCCATTGTTGGAGCATCTGCAATAAAAGCACCCGAGCCTGCAAATGGGTCAAGAATCGTATCGCCTTCTTTAACTCTTAAAAGATTTATCAATGTTCTCGATATCCTTGGGTCTCCCTTCCCCTTATATTTGTGTAAATAATGTAGGAACGGTTTCCTGAGTTCTGTAGATGCCCAATCCACAAAATCCCCTATATGTTCTTTTCCAAGCCCAAAATGCGGAGAGTGATAATGTCCGTTTTTTAAGTGAGTGATTAATTCATTTAATCCTTTTTCAATTCCTGATTCTTTTTCTTTAAAATAATCCTCCCAATTTTCACTGTTTTTAGGTCTGAAAACACAGGCAGGAAGTTTTTTTACCTCTGTGGCATATTCAAAGAGTGTTTGAAAAGGTAAAAGCCTTATTGTCACTAATTTGTTTTTAGATTTGTCTATATCCTTTAAAAAAATTTGTGTGTAGGAATTATAATCAATTCTACTTTCGATGGGTGAGACTTTATCAATATATATACCAATCTTTTCAAGTGTCTCCTCAAAATTCTCAGATATAAAACAAATAAAAATCTCTCTAAAAAATGTTGCCCTTTTAGCTATGTTAACTGCATTGGTGAAGGGTAATTTTGCCAAAAAACCCTGTCCTTCACCAAGATAAACCAACCTACTAATCAAGTGAATTACTTCATCATCTAATAGAATAAATGGCTTTTCTCTGAAGAGAGAAGCAATAGTTCTGACTAATTCAGTCTTTCTCTCAAGCAAGCTTTCTATTTCTCTTTTTGCAAGAATGAGCTCATCGGGATCCCTCAAATCAAATTTTACCTTTGCCAAACAATATAAATCCATTATTTTACCTCGAATAATTCACAAGGTTTTATCTTAAATTGCAATTTTGTGGGGTCAGGAGTTCCCCCTTTTCTTTGCATAGTAATTCTACCAATATATAAACTACCTTTAGGTGATATTCTTACTTCGCCCGAACCAAAGAAATTCATTACTTTATTAATGTCTCTTAAAGTCCATGTAGTTGAATCATCTTTTTTATTATATCTTGTAACAAGCATCCAATTAGCTGATAAACCGCCTCTTCCTTTCAAAATATCTGAAACTACAAGAATTTTATTGTCTTTAAAAAAATTCATAATTTTATCCTGCAATTGGTCCGGCAACTCATCCAGGAACATTCGCCTTTTGTCCCTTAAATTTCTTTTCCCAATAACCTCTGGATACAAATAAGGATTAATCTCTCCAGTAAATAATTTCAGCCCCAAAGCAATATCATCATAAAATTTCCACATTTCTTTATACGAATCCACCCATCTCTTGTCAACTTGGTTATAATCTGCATCTGAGTTAGCTTTTTTTCAACGATAAGTTTTCAATCTTTGTAATCTTGCCTATGGTGATAACAATTCTTATCTGTGCATCTGCCTTTTTAAACCTCGTCAATTCTTCAAAACTTTCTCTCAGTCCTAATTTTTCCACATCTATTTTTTTCAATCTGGTTGGGATTAAAATTTAAAATTGCTTCAAGCGAATTAATTGAGTTAATATCATATCCCATAATTCTAAGCCACGCTTGAGCTTCATTATCCTTTTTCCAATTATTAAATTTCTTACAAATCTCCCTTTCATTTGCAAAACCCCCTTTTGCAGTCATAGAACCAATTTCAAATGTGGTCATTTATCCTAATCCTCCAAATCTCTTTTTTCGGCTTCTTTATCCTCACGCCTTGCTTCATTTTTATAACCTTCTGCAACTTTTCTTAAAATAGAACTTACTCTGGGATATTCAGTAGCCAACTTCTCAGAGTATAATCTGTATTGTTCGGCTAACATACGTTCCTGTTCTCCACCTTCAGAGGGAGATCTCCAAACAACTCCTCTTTTATTGAAAATTCCTACCCTAAAACCCTTTTCTAATTCTTTGCTTTCTATCTCTTCTATAATTCTGCATATCTCTACAGGAGGCCAATTACCACTTGAATCAGGCATAGCCTGGGCAAATACTTGTCCGATATGATTATCGCAAATTTCCAATCTATCTTGTTCTTTACAAAGATTCCTTGCTTTATCCACCCATTCTTTTAACTTTTGATAATTTATTTTACCGTTATCATCACTTCCAGGAATTGTTTTCCAAGTATGAAGCAATTTAAAAGCAAGTTCGGCTCTTTGTTTTTTTAATTCCTCGGGTAGTTCTTTCTCTTCTTCATCAAAATCCTTATTTTTGGGTTTATAAAAATATCTGATTGCCTTTGCAAAAAATTCGGGATTATTTGCTAATTCTTGGAGTAGCACTTTAGGGGATCTCCTACTGCCAACACTTGCAAGTATAGGCAAGTATAGCCATTCTAACTTTGCGAGTTCACCACTTTCAATCCCTTCAGTTTGGTCCAGAAGTTCAAATAGTTGTTCAATATCCCATTGGTGCACTATATTAATATTATCTATACTTTTTTCTGACGCCGCCTTCAGAAGTAGCTTAGCAATAAACTTAGCTGGAATTTCTTGCCTAAGTATAGCAGCTGTATTTAAAGCTGTGAAATATCTTTTAACACTCATTAATTGCTTCAAACCATAAAGTTTCTCTTTTGTCGTTAGGTCAAAAAATTTTGGATATTTTGGATATAGTCTTTTCCAGTATTCCTGCTGGATTTGGCTATTAAACTTTTTTAATAAATCCCATACTTTTTGTTTTTGTGGAAATGCAAGAAATAAATTAACAATTTTTTTGCTTGACCAATTCTTATTCAGAGCGTCGTTTATAATCTTATCAATATAAATATCTTCATTCTTTAAGGATTTTTCGAATATATACGCTTGGATAAATGAAATTCTCTTGTTATCATCAGTGTCAAGCAAAGAAAATAAAGTTCCTTCTTCTTTATCTGTTAAAGAAATTTCTGCTAATGTTATCCCTACAAATTGAGGATTTTTAGTTTGAGTGGCAAGGCTTATTACGCCATTTATTCCTAAACTATTCCGTATAGATTGGACTGCTTCTTTTCTGATTAACAACCTGTTCAAACTTTTTATGGTCTTCCAATTCTTTTCCTTCTGGAAGTTCAGGCCAATAATCATCAAAAAGCCAGAGGGAGCATTTTATAATATCATCTGGTTCAAGTTTGTTATAAAGTTTTTCTAATTCTACTAATTCTGGCTCAGGCATTGCCCATTCAGCATCAGGAAAAGAGCGATGGCGTGAAAGAATCTCTCTTAAATTGTTCCATAGTTCAAGTTTTCTTTCATCAATTGAATTTATACATTCTGATAACTTAAACAATACTTTTTCTTTCTCTTGAGGCGGAAGGTCAGGAAAATGTTCTATAACTTCACACCATCTTCTACCGTTGGTTCCTACATTTTTAACAACCCTTTCTACTATTCCACTGATACTTTCTAAGTACTCTTTAATTGTAACTCTGATTTCATCTCTTTCTGAAAATTGTCTCCACCGAGGTTTATAGTTAAAAGAACCTACATCATGAACAAGTGGAAGAAGCTCAATTAATAAATTCCATCCTATTTCGGGCTCTCCTTTTATCAGCAAGTCTATAGATTTTAATCGCTGTTCTGAATTTGCAGAAGTTGAGGGAGCCACAAAAGAAAAATACTTCTTAAAGTGTCAATAGGGCTATTGGCTAATTTACCGCCAGGGTCTAATTTTGACAATTTTCCTAAAATATCAGTTACCCTACTAAGTAAATTAGGATCCCAAGCTAAACCTTCAAGTGCCCAGAGTAAACTTGGATGGGCACTATGTGATGTAAAAGCATCTTCTGTTTCAGAAAACATTCCCATTATGGGTGGTGATTCTTGCGAAAGAGAATCTTCAACTGCATCAAGAAAAGATGATGGGGAAGCTTCTGCTATCAATGGTAGAATATCTTCTAAAGAATACCAGAGCTCCCAATTAGCATTGTTTAATAATTCCCGTACTAAATTATCTACCCAGAGTTGGGAAATGTAAGATAAATCTAATCCTTTTCCGTTATTTACTTTATCTCCAAAAACAGCAATTAAAATTAATGTTTCTGCAATACCTTCCCTTAACTCTTTTGAATATTTTGCTATCTTGCCATAAACAGAAGCCATCAATCTCTTTTCAGGCTCAAGCTCGAGAGCAGGATTTATCTCTTTTAAAACTTCAAGTGCTATATTCTTAAAACTTTCAAAATCTTCTCTTGTTAGAAAAGGTGAAAGCGCAAAAAACGAATCTATATGAGAAGTTAAACGCCAAATTTCACCGATTTTTAATATAGGTGGGTCAGGGTGATAACACCACTTTTTCAAAGAAGCAATATACTCCTCATAGTGCAGTTTTGCAATTTTACTTACTAAATCTTTATCACCCTGTTTATTCTCATCCCACTTTCCAATTAATAAAGCAGGTGTAAGTTCCCTCGCGTTTTCTGGTTTAGCCCACTCAGGTTGATTTGAAGCAGGACTTAGTTGTCTTCTTAATACACTTTAAATTCTCACTGTATCTTTGGAGTATTTCTCTGCAAGTTCTTTTAAAATTCCCATTTTAACAAGAGAATTTACAAATTCTTCTCTTCCAATATAAGGTAATACAATCTTTTCTTTGCTTATTGTATCATCAGGACCTAAAGGAATAAAAATGTAATGAGCATTAGAGTAGGGAGTTGCCGTTTCTATTTTTTTAAATTTAGGGATTAACAGTAGTCCACTTTTACAAGTAGTGGTGATATGCCTGAAAGAATTTTGATCATGAATAACAAGACTTTTTGATAAAAAATATTCCTTTTCATTTTCAGAAAGTGTAAGAATAACAGCACTTGGAAAGGCTATGGCTTCGTCGCTTGTAAAAGCTTGAACTGATAAAGATGATGGATGAGAATTTAGCCAATCTTTAATTTTTTTACTCTCTTTTTCCCGTCCTCCAATTACTAACTCCTGGGTAAGTGGTGGATTTGTAACTTTACTCCACTCATTCCACCAATCTTCTAAGGATTGAACATTTTCGGGATATTTTCCTATATATCTTGCTAACCATGCCCCTACGGCAGGAGCTTGCTCAAGCCATTCTTCTAAATCTCTTGCGTCATAAACTCTTACATCTTTCCAGAATTTTTCATTTTTCTTTTCATTTGCCCACTTTTCTTTCTTGGTCCATATTCTTGGAGTTACAAAAATAAATACAGTTTCGGAAGTGTTATAACCAAGTGGATCTTTTTTTCTTTTCTGATAATCGCTTTCAGCTTTCTTTTTTATGTCTTTGTTTACACTAATTTCCCATGTTGATGCTCCTTTTGGAATATATTCTGTTTCGTCAAGTGATTCTAATCTTCCATCCCATCCTGGACAGACTATGTTATCTCCTGCTGGAAAAGATATAGAACTAATACTATTTGTGGTTGCTCTTATTAAGCGACGAATAACAAGAGGTAGAAAATCTCGGCAATCTCGTCTTGAAGACCAGTTGTTCAAATCTTGAGCATCAACCCAAATTCTCATTCCTCTTTTTACTTATCCCCTTCTCATTTTTTCTCACTTCTCTATCCATTATACATAGTTTATAATATCATTAAGTTACCTTTTGAGTAAAGAACCTGTCTTTTACTTACTTTACCTGAATTTTTATTGTAAATTCAAGTAAGAAAGACCTCTTATCTGAAAAAGGACTTTGAATCTTCCTCCCATTATCTCAGGGGAAAGAAGGATTTTGGCTTGATTTTTTAATCTTTCCGAATCCTTTGATTTTTCGAGGATCCCCAACACTCCAAATTCAAGAAGAAATTTCTCCTGAGAGTAGAAAAATACTTCTTCAAGCCCCTCTTCCTCTCCTCCTCTCCTCAGAACCTCGAAATTAACATCAGCTGTTATATCCCTTTCTCCTGGTTCTGAGAGTATATCTTCAAAAACTCTGTGATCTTTAAAGGCTCTATATGTGTTTGGCTTTGGATTTTCTGAGCCGTAGTCAATTGTTAAAATCCCTCCCCTTTTTAATTTTCTTCCAATCTCCTTTATAAATTTATAATCCTCCATTCTCACCTCTCCCCTTTCTCCTTCTTCAAGTTCAAAGGGGAATTTCTTCATGTATTCAAAAACTTCTTCAGAAGGCTCTCCCGGTTCATCAAATAACTTCCCATCATAATTTATATAAACTTCCATAATCTTCCCTTTAAAATTTTCAACAATTCTGAAGGGTAAAGAGTCGAAGAACTCATTGGAAATTACTAATCCTTCAAAATCTTTAACAGTTTCTAAAGATGTCAGATAATTTATTTTCTCTTCTCTATTTCCTCTTTTAAATAGTTCGTAAATTTTATAATCTACTCTTTCAAAGATTGAGGGTTCATTCTCTTTTATAAAATTCAATATATCCCTTGCAAGAAATCCTTCTCCACCACCAAGTTCAAGAATAGAAAATTCTTCTTTAAAAAAAGGAAGAAGCTTGATTATGAAATTTCCAATTACAAAGCCGAAAAGGTTTGAGGCTGTTGGAGATGTAATAAAATCTCCCTTTTTACCTGGAAAGTGACGGTAGTAATATCCAAGACCTGGATAATAAAGGGCAATTTCAATGAATTCCTTATAAGAAATTCTTCCCTTCTCCTTTATCCTTTCAGCAATTATCCTTTCAATTTCATTCATTGGATACTAAAAAAATCCTTATGTCACTCACATTTGTTGAGGTTTCTCCAAGTTTTATAAGATTACCAGTTTTTTTAAAGAAATTGTATGAATCATTATTCCCAAGAAATGAGCGCGGTTCTAAACCAAGTTTTCCCGCTTTTTTATATGTTTCCTCATCAATCCATGCTCCTGAAGCATCTGTGGGACCATCAATTCCATCACTGTCAGCACTCATAACCAAAAACTTTCCTTTCATTCTCTCCATTTCAATTAAAAAAGAGAGAACAAATTCCTGATTTCTTCCACCCTTTCCTTTCCCATTAACTTTTACTTGAGCTTCACCTCCAGCAAAAAGGCAACAAGGCTTTTTGCAAGGATGACCTGACTCTATTATTTCCATTAAAATCTTGCTATAGAATTTTGCTAATTCTGAAGCTAAACCTCCATCCCTTGATGTGAGAATTATCGTTGAAAAACCAAGTTTTTCTGCTTCTTCTTTTCCCTTTTCAAGGGCATATAGATTATTACCGATTATAAAACTCCTTACATTTTCAGGCTCCTCTTTCAAAGTTTCCTCTAACTTCCCTTTAATTCCCGACTCAACAATTTTAAGTATTTTTTCTGGAACTTTTTCAGTCAATTCGTATTTTTCAAAAATATCTTTAACATCCTTCCATGTGGATGAATCCTTGCTCAATGGACCAGAACCAATACTTTCAATATCATCCCCAGGAACATCGGATAGAATCAAATTTATAGTCTCACAGGGAATTATTTTTGAAAGTTTCCCTCCTTTAAATTTGCTCAAATGTTTTCTGACAATATTTACTTCTTTAATGGATGCGCCTGACTCAAGTAAAGCTTTATGGACAAGGGATTTTTCATTAATAGTGAGTCCAAAATCTGGACAACAAAGGATTGACGATGCACCGCCTGAAAGAAGAAATATGCATAAGTCATCTTTTCTAATATTCTCTCTTATAAATTCTTCCATTTTTTTTGAAGAAGCTAAACTATTTTCATCGGGGACAGGGTGGGAGCCTTTAACTGTCAAAATCCCTTCTATCCTCTTCTCATCAATTCCACAGAGAAGTCCTCCTTCAATTCTTCCTTTTAAAATTTCCAACATTGCTTCAGCCATACTTATTGAAGCTTTTCCAGCCCCAAGAATCCATAATTTCCTTCCCTGAACATCAAAAGAACTCCCTTCAATTTTTAAAGTTCTTCCATCAAAAAGAATTTTCTCACTAAAAAGATTCTCAGGCTTTACTGAATCAACTGCCATTCTTAAAAGATGGATGCCAATATCGTAAAGACTTTTCATTTTTCTATCTTCGGAAGAACTATTTCCTTTTGCGATTGATATTTGCCTTTTTTGTCTCTATATGATACTTCACAATCTTCATCGGATTCAATAAAGATTATCTGGGCAATCCCTTCACCCGCATATAATTTTACAGGGTATGATGAAGTATTAGCTATTGAAATAGTCAAAAACCCTTCCCATTGTGGTTCAAGGGGTGTGACATTTACCACTATTCCACACCTTGCATATGTTGATTTTCCCAGACAAATTCCCATAACATTTCGAGGAATTCTAAAATATTCAACACTTCTACCGAGAATGTGAGAATTTGGCTCAATTATAATTTCCTTTGCTTTTCTTTCCTCCCAGTCTTTCTCAAAGATTCTTTTTGGGTCTATCTTTCCTAAATTTTTTATGACTGGAATTTTGAAATCTTCTGACAATCTTATGTCATACCCATACGAAGAGAGTCCGAAAAATATTATCCCTTCTTTTTTCTGTTTTTCGGAGAATGGTTCAATCATTTTTTTCTCTATTGCCATTTTCTTGATCCATCTGTCTGATTTGATCATTTATACCTCCATCTTCTCTGAGAATTTCAATGGATTTTAAATTAAAGTGTATCATATTTTCTTTTCTAACTTCAAAGAGCTTCTAAATGCCTCCTGTTCCAGAAATTCCGCAAATTAGATTTTCAGG
>FMSI01007954.1_pt1 | contig 26423 bp, 28 predicted proteins | sample 1504471 | NCBI WGS metagenome assembly FMSI01 (sample SAMEA4475357, study PRJEB15587) | soil metagenome | biome: Soil; feature: Field | place: India | collected 2015-03-11 | depth 0 m
GGTTTTTTCCGGGCAATTATCAACTTCTTTAATGTCTGAGTAACTGCAGGGAGGCGAAGAATGCGGAGAACATTGCCTTTGGCGATCTGCCTGATGATGGGGATTTTGATGATGCTGCAGTTCTTTATTCCCCATCCGGTGTCAATCGGGTTTTATGACTTGACGACCAAGTGGATCCGGATTGTTTCGGCATTTGCACTGGTTTTAGGTGTCGGTAGTTTGCTTCTTTATCACATTGACCGGTTGCAGCGAAGGCGGCCGGGCTGGGGTTATTCCATAGTTACTTTAGCGGCGTTGCTCGTGACCGCGGTGATTGGTCTGGGCTGGGGGGTGAAACCTGGTTCACCTCTCCAGGAGGTCTTGTTTAAGAACGTGCTGGTGCCGTTGAATGCGTCAATGTTTGCGATTCTGGCATTTTATATGGCATCGGCTGCCTATCGGGCATTCCGGGCGCGGACAAAGGAGGCGGCGCTTTTGTTAATTGCGGCGTTTATCGTGATGCTGGGGATGGTGCCGGTTGGTGCGGCAATCTGGGGGAAATTGCCCGAAGTGGCAGAGTGGATTCTTTCGGTGCCGAATATGGCGGCGAAGCGGGCGATTCTTTTTGGTGTTGCTCTGGGGGCGATTGCCACTTCCCTTAAGGTGATCCTGGGTATTGAGCGGGGATGGTTAGGAGGAGGTAAAGGATGAGTTTCTGGGATAGGCTGCTAAAAATTGACCGGAAGATAATATTTGTGTTGATGGCGGTATTGGTGCTCTTCCCGCTTTTGAAGCCGCTGGGTTTGGGGGTGATTTCCGGTCCCAGGGCAAAGGCGGTTTTTGATGCGGTGGAGGCGATTCCCCCGGGCAAGACGGTGCTGATATCGGTGGATTTTGACCCGGCGTCAATGCCAGAACTTTATCCGATGTTGGTGGCGGTGATGCGTCATGCGTTTGCCCGGGATGTCAAGGTGTTGTTATGTGGTTTGTGGATTACCGGCGCCGGTCTGGCGGATAAGGCGGTGACGGAAATTCCACCGGAGTTTGGTAAGGAGTACGGTAAGGATGTGGTTTATCTCGGCTGGAAGGCAGGCGTGGATGCGGTGATACTCGGGATGGGGGAGAATATCAAGAACGTTTTTCCTACCGATTATTACGGACATCATCTGGATTCGTTACCGATGATGCAGGAGGTTACGAGGTTGCGGGATATTCCATTTATGGTTGCGCTATCGGCAGGCACCCCGGGTTTTGGCGACTGGTTGCTCTATGGTCAATCCCGCTACGGTTTGCGGGTTGGTGCCGGGGTTACTGCGGTGTCAGCGGCGGATGCCTATCCTTATCTGCAGAGCGGTCAGTTGACCGGGCTTTTAGCGGGAATGAAAGGGGCGGCCGAGTACGAGGTTTTGTTGATGAAAAAGGGTTATAGTAAGGCATATATGCCCGCGGTGGCGGCGATGGACTCCCAGTCAATGGCCCATATTGTAATTCTGGTTCTGGTGGCAATTGGTAACATCGCCTTCTTTGCCACCAGAAAAAGGAAAGGGGGATAAGATGCACATCTCCACCAATATCTGGACCTGGTTGGCGGTGATTCTCACCTTTGGCATTTTTTCTTTTCTCTGGAAGGACAATCCGTTTTATAAGTTCTGCGAGCATCTGTTTGTTGGGGTTTCGGTTGGCTATACGATTGCCCTGACCTGGTATAATTCGGTCTATCCCGACCTGGTCACACCGCTATTTAGACAGGGACAGCCGCTCTATATCATTCCGTTTGTGCTTGGTCTGTGCTACTTCTCCCGGTTTATTCCGAAGGTTTCCTGGTTAATTCGAATTCCGATGGGGTTTGTCCTTGGCTGGGCTTCCGGGGTGGCGATTCCGGCTTTTTTTCAGACGAACATTATGAAGCAGATTCAGGGAAGCCTGTTGATGCCGGAGATATTTGCCCGCTGGGATGTGTTTCTCTGGGCGCTGATCTCGTTTGTGGGTGTGGTTTGTTCAGTGTTGTATTTTTTCTTCTCCCAGGAACAAAAGGGGGCGTTGAAGGTGGCTTCTGAGACCGGGATTGTGTTTCTGATGATTGGGTTTGGTGCGTCTTTCGGTTATACGGTGATGGCGCGCATGTCGCTTTTGATCGGCAGGTTTCAGTTTTTGCTCCGCGACTGGCTGGGCGTTATTAAGTAAGTCTTGATGGCGTTTCTGGGGCTGGTTTTCTCCCTGTTGGTTACCCTGACCGGGTATGACTATGTGCCGACTTCTTCCCGGATTTATGAGGACCTTGACCTGCTGAAGACTGCGGGGCTGATATCCAATTTACCTTCCAGCAGCCGGCCGTGGACCCGGCGGGAGTGTTTTGATCTCCTTTGTGTTGCCGAGTCGGTTAAGGGAGAAAGACAGCTCAATCCGGCACAGGAGGCGGCGTTAAGGCGCTTACGCTGGGAACTGGGAAAAAAGAGTGACCAGGCCGGACAGAGAAAACCGGTTTTTGCCGTTCCGTTACCAGCCGGTGGGGTTGGTTTTGACCTTTTTAGCTGGACAGAACTGCAGCGGACAAGGCAGCTGTTTACATTAGGCGGTGTCCTTGCCAGTCAGCCAGGTGAGAGGTTCTTTTTTTATGAACGGGCAGAGTTTATCCTGTTCAATCCGGAGACGTCACGGATTTGCGATTCTACCGGCTGGCATGTTCCGGGGTTTCGCTGGGTAACGATGCGGGACCGACTGATGCTTGATATTGAGCGGGCTTATCTCGGATGGCAACTTCCCTGGTTGAGGTTGGAGTTGGGTCGGGACGAGTTTTTCTGGGGTCCGGGTTATCTTTCTTCGGTGATGCTTTCTGATAACGCTCCGGCTTTGGACCAGGTACAGGTTGTAGTTTCCGGTCGGGGTGGAAAGTTTATTGCCTGGACCGCGATGCCTTCGCGCTGGAACGGGGAACACCGATTCATTTCCGCCCAGCGGCTGGAACTGGCGCTGGCCAGGCGGCTTTTAATCGGCGGGGCGATGTTTAACGTTTACTCCTGGGAGCGAACCCAGGATTTCAGCGGTTTGTTGAACCCGTTACTGCCCGTTTTTGGCACAATGGCGGGCACCGGACATAATGACAATCTGCTTCTGGGTAGTGATATCGTCTGCTATCTGCCCTGGACCAAGGTCTACGGTCAGATTCTGGTGGACAACTTTGAGTTCAACAACTGGCAGGTCGCGCCCAATTGCGTCGGTTTCCAGGCGGGGGTGTTCTTCGCGCCGGGGTTGCCGGTTGAGTTCCGGACCGAGTATGCGCTGGTGACCGCTTTTACCTATTATCACCGGATCTACTCAATAATGTTTGAAAACTACGCTGTGCCATTGGGGCATGAAATTGGACCGGATGCGGATAAACTGTGGGCACGGGTTTCGTTCACGCCGGTGAGCTGGTTGAAGGCTTCGGTTTGGGGGGACCTGACCCGGCGGGGGTATTTCAATCGGGGGGATTTTTTGCGGAAGAGTTTTCAGATGGAGGATACCGTTTTTCTGCGCCATTATTACGAGTTTCCTGCGCGGGGCAGGGATTATGCCACCGGTGCGGTTATTGAAGAGGTAGAGCAGGCGGTGCGGTTCGGTCCGCAACTGGAGTTTTCCCCTTTTGCCGGTTTTTATCTTGTTGCTCAAGGGGCGGTTGTTTTTTACCGGAATAAGAACGGTGAGCGCGGGAAAAACGGCAACGAAGGAGAGTTTTTGTTCCGGGTTGAGTACCGGTATTAATTTTCGCCAACGGCGATTTCAATTCCGAGCGTTTTTTCAATCTCCATTTTGCCGATTTTGCCGGTGCGGAGAAGTCGGGGCGGCGCTACGGTTAAGTCAATAAGGGTGGAGGCGATTCCGGAGCCGCTGATGCCCGCATTGACCGCCAGGTTGACCTGATTGAGTACCGCCGGGGATATTCGGGAAAAGTCGTTTGTTGCCGGTTCGCCAGAAAGGTTGGCGCTGGTGCCGGCAAGCGGGACACCAAGAAGAACTGCAATGCGGGTGAAGGCGGGGTGGTCAACAACCCGGATTCCTACAGTTTCGCCGCCACTTGTCATAATATCTGGCACCAGTGCCGAGCGGAAAAGGATCAATGCTATCGGTCCAGGCAGGAATTTCTCGGCGATAATCCGGGCGGTTTGAGGAACGTTGCGAACAAACGGCAGCGCCTGCTCAAAACTGGCACAGTGGAGAAGTAATGGTTGGCGGAAACTTCTGCCTTTGATTAGGAACAGCCGGTGCACCGCTTCCGGTTGCCGGATATCGGCACCGATGCCGTAGACCGTTTCGGTGGGAAAGGCGATCACACCCCCCTGTTTTAATGCCGATACCGCAGCAAGGATACCGGTTTCATCGGTAGGGACAATTTTTGCGGTCAATGTTCAGGAAACCTCTGTTTGGACCTGGGGGGCGATGGCGATTTGGGTGATCAGCAATTTTTTGTCTGCTACCGCAACGCTATCGCCAACCTTTTTACCGATAAGTTCCTGGGCGAGTGGCGACTGGAATGATATGAGGCCTTTTTCCGGTTCAACGTCCCAGGGTCCGAGGATGGTATATTCTTGGGTGTTGCCCGAACTGTCTTGAAGCCAGACCCGGCAGCCGATTTCAACCCGGGTGGGGTCAATTTTCTCCGGCTGAATGGGCTGGGCCCGGGCGAGGTCGGCGCGGAGGCGGTCAATCTGCACCATCAGGCGGGCCTGTTTTTCTTTTGCCGCTTTGTATTCGTAGTTTTCCGAGAGGTCGCCAAAACTCCGGGCCCGGGCAAGGTCCTCGGCGCAGCGGGGCAGTTCTTCTTGGGTGAGCCGTTCCAGTTCGGCTTTTGCCTTTTTGATGCCTGCCGGTGAACTCCACAAAATATCGTTAATCGGCCTGATCTGCAGTCCGGTAAACCGGCTGGTAATAATATCGGCAATTTCCTTCTGTTGAAACTCCTCCAGGGTTCGGTTCCGTTTGACCCGTTCCAGGAGTTTTGCCCCTTCCGGTTCGTTTAGCTGTTCCAGCGCCTGCCGAATCAAGCGGTAATTTTCCTGGACCAGGATTTTCTTTGCCCGGTTGAGCAGCGGGCGGCTGTTTTCTATCTCCAGGAGGTCAAGGAGCCGGGAGAGAATCTGGCGCCGGGTGTCAGGGGGCGGGTTTTCTGCCACAAACAGAAAAGCCTCGGGATTTTTCCGGTAGCCAGTGAGGATGGATTCCACCAGTTGCCGGTATTGTTCCGGGGCGGTGGCCTGGAGTTTCTGGGCGATGAACGTGCGGGCCCGGTTGTCGGTTGTGGTCCGGAAGATGTGGTCGTAGAGATTTTTGTAGTCTTCCGGACGGGTGTCGGGCAGTTGCTCAAGGAAGCGCCTTCTTTCTGCGGCGGTGCGCAGTTTTTCCCAGGTGGCTAAAACCTCTGCTGGCGACATCAATTCGTTTAGAGTGCTGGAGGGTTCGTTTTGCGCTGTCCATTTGTCATTGGCGGCGGTCTTTTGCTGGTGGTCGGCGGGCGGTTGGGGAGCAGGAGACCAGCGATAGGTGCGGGTGGGTCTGGTTCCGACGACAATATGAGGGGCGCGGGAAAGTGTCCTTTTTGCCTTTTCCCATAGGGCAGCAGAGGTGTTCTGGTCCACCAGGAGTGCCAGGGCTTCTTGAATCTTTTCCGGGGTTGCCGGTTCGCCGATATCACGAAGAAAAAGGGTTATCACCTTTGCCGGGTCAGAAAGGGCGAGTTCTTTCAGTTCCTCGGGATTTTCTTGCCACCGGTAAAAGAAGCCGCCAGACAGGGGGAAACGAAACCGTTTGCTGGCGGTGAGAACATCCAGAGTTGTGTTTTCCTCGTTCTTAAAGACAACAGTTACCCGGTCAAATAACAGGTCCAGTTTCTGGACTTTGCCCAGGCCCCGCTGGGGGTCGTAAACCAGCCGGCCCGGCACAAGGTTGATAAACTGGTCAAACCGGGCTAAAGCGGTGGGGGTGGGGTCGCCATAGCCCAGCCCGGCTTTCTGCAGGAGCCGATCCAGAAGCGGCTCGTTCGGGTAAAGGTTGTGCAGACAGGTGGTTATTGTCTTGGTGAGTTTGTTGTCCTCCGGGGTCAATTCCACCAGGAGGCGAAGCACGGTCAGTTCGTCCTGGTGGCGTTTTTGGTCGGCGAGACTGGTTGCCAGGACCCATAAAAGCGGGGGCAGGGTTTCTGGTGGTGCCCAGCGCCGAACCAGTTCAATAAGGGGAAAAAGTTCTTCCAGGGGCGGGTTCAGTTCCAGCAGTTCCAGCCAGGTTGTTTCCAGTTCGGCATAACATTTGGTGCCCAGCTGGACCCGGAAAAGTTTAACCAGTTCGGCGTCCATTTTCCCCTTTTTCGTCAGCCACTAATCGCATCGCAATTAGATTATTCACAATTTTCTTTATGTCAAGATAGTAAGCGGGTAATCGGCGATGGCCCGGGGTCTGGTGGGCGGTTTTTCCGGGTGGATTAATTCCACTTATAAGTAGAAAAATTCCAGATGGCTATTTTAGTCATAAGATTATTTTATTCAATAGGTTAGGCGAATGGATTGCGGTTTTAGACCCCATCCCCGGGGTGGTTCCCCCAGCAATGTTAGCGATTGGCGTAAAGGCTGGTGATTGGGCTGGTTTTAGTTCTGGGACGGGTGAGGTTTAAGTGGTTGTTTATCTGGCTGGAGGTGTTTTGGTTAACCGGGGTGTTTTTCGGTTAGGTTCAGTTTTGATCCGGGAAGTTGACCGTGGCGCGGTTTGTGGTTTTGGTGGCGGAGTTTAATTGCCGGTAATAATTTGGGAGGCGAGTCTGGTGCTCTATTTGACAAAGGATAGTGATTGGATATGCTCTTAACCGTATGAAGGTTAAACTCGCCGGATATAACATTGAAGAGGAGATCATCCACAATTTGACCAAGAATCGGCGAGTCACCCCGACACCGGAGACAATTGCCGCCGCCTATGCCCGGATCAGCCGGAGCGATAAGCCGGTGGCGGAGTTGCGTCAGGAGGCAAGGCGGGAGTTGCAGCGGGCCCGGCAGTCCAATCAGACAATCGTTTTTGAGATGGGGCATCATTCCATTGCCGAGCATGCGGTGTTTAACTTTGACGTTGCCGAGGTCTCCCGGCTGGCGGTGGAGGCGATTGAACATCACCGGCTTGCTGCCTTTACCGAGCGGTCGCAGCGCTATGTGCGGTTGGAGAACGAGTTTATTGTGCCACCCGAGGTGCAGGGTTCGGAATTTCTGGTTGATTACCTTAATATTATCCGGCTACAGAATGAAACCTATCAGCGGTTGTTTGAGCGTTTGAAGGAGCATTTTGCCGCCACCCGGCCGGAGCTGAAGGAGGAGCCGGGAAAACTGGAAAACCTTGCCAAGGAGGATGCCCGTTATATCACCAGTCTGGCGACGAAGACCCAGCTGGGGATGACGGTTAACGCCCGGACCCTGGAGTTGATGTTGCGCCGGATGGCGGCGAGTGAGTTGAGCGAGGTGCGGGCGCTGGGTGAGGAGTTGTTTCATCAGGCGGAGGGTGTGGCGCCGTCGCTTTTGCTCTTTACCGGGCCAACCGATTACGAGCGGAATACCTATCCCCGTTTACGGGAGTTTGCCCAGAATTTTATGACCCGACCGTTTCCGCGCCGACCCCGCAATCTCATCGCGATGTCGGCATCGGATGTAGTGCTGGTTGACTATACCCAGAACGCCGACAATAAACTGCTCGCGGCCCTGATGCACAGCGCCTCCCGGGCTTCCTATGCCGAGTGCCTGTCCCGTTCTGAAAAGCAGACGCTGGCCCGGAAGAAGGAGATTTTTAAACTGGCCTGCGCCGACCTTCAGGCGTACGATGCGGTGCTCAGGGAGTTTGAACATCTGTATTTGACATTTGAACTGGTTATTTCTGCCGCCGCATTTGCCCAGTTGAAGCGCCACCGGATGACAACAATTACGGCGCAGCCTTATGACCCGGATTTGGGCTGGACGATTCCGGTTTCTATTGCCGAGTTAAAGGAGCATAAGAGTTTCAAGGAGGTACTGGCGCAGACCGAGGAGGTGTACGATAAAATTTTTAGTGTCAGTCCGGCGGCGGCGCAGTACGTACTGACCAATTCCCATCAGCGCCGGGTGCTTGTGACATTGAACGCCCGGGAGATGTATCATATTTCCCGGTTGCGTCAAGACCCTTCGGCGCAGTGGGACATCCGGGATGTTGTAAGCCGGATGGTGGAGCAGGCAAGGAATGTGATGCCGTTGGCTTTGCTTCTTGCCGCCGGTAAGGCGGATTACCCGAAGGTGTATCAGGAGCTGTTTGGCAAACCGCCCCCGATAATAAAACTGGAACTGCCCAAGGTCCGGCAGATAAAAAGGAGAAATAATGAAGGTAACAAACGCGGCCGAACTGAAGCAGGCGGTAAAGCGGCTGGAACCTGAGATTCTAGTTACCACGCCTGAGTTGATTAAAAAGGTGCGGTTGTTGCTGGCTTTGCGGACCGCCGCCAATGTGATTGTCTTTGTCATTCTGGCGGTGGCGATATTTATGTGGGCGAATCCGCTCCGGGTTGGTTTCTTTGATACCGGGAGCGGCCGGTTGGTGCGTCAGGTTTTGCTGGGCATTGGGATTCTTTTGCTCTTCGCCGATTATTTGATCCCGGTGGCAAGGCATTACCGGATTGCGGTGGCTGATGCCAAAGAGATAAAGTTGATTTTAAGAAGGCAAAAAGGGTAAAAGCAGGAGGTGTAGAGATGAGCCGGTTAACCGTTTTACCGGTTGTACTCGGGTTAGTCCTTTTTGCCACTTCCGAGTACGCCCAGTTGAACTATCAGGAGTCTTCCAGCGGATTTTATAATAATCCGGCACTGGAGGGGGGGAGAACGGAGATCGAATTTGCCGATATCAACAACGATGGCAATGTTGATATTCTTTCAATCGGCGACCACGGTAGCCCTTATATCAATACCCAGGAGCACGGGGTAATGGTCTGGTTTGGCGACGGCAATGGCAGCTGGAGTCTTTATCAGTACGGCAACTTTGGCTACGGTGGGATTGCGATTGGTGATGTTAACTGGGACGGTAGATGGGATGTCGGTTATGGAATGCATCATAACTATTCCGGCGAGGATCTGGGAAACGATATGCTGGAGGTGGCGCTGGGGGATGGCACCGGGATGATGTGGACCGCCTGGGATGACGGTTTAATGCCCGGCGGCGCGGTGTGGGGGATGTTTTCTACCGATTTTGCCGACGTTGACCATGACGGACTGCTGGATGTTGGTTCCTGCTCCTTTGGCTACGGTGTTGGTTTAAGGGTATATCGCAACCTGGGCAACGGCACCTGGCAGCAGACCTTTGGTACTCCGGAGAGTATTAACTCGGCAATGGAGTTTTTCTTCCGGGATGTCAATCGGGATGGCAATCCGGATATCATCTGCGGCACCGCGGGTCCGGCGGTATATTTTGGCGACGGGACCGGTTGGTTTTACCCCGCTGACACCGGTTTGCCCAGATCCACTTATGGATTTGAAGGCTTGTCTCCCGGTGACGTTGACAACGATGGCGGATGTGACCTGGCGCTGGTGAACCGTACGCGTGGTATTGAGGTCTGGCGCTGGAACGACGCGACCCGGCGCTGGGAAAACTTTTCCGGCGCCTTGCCGGTTGCCGACAGTTTCTGGGCAACGCAACTGGCGGATATGAACCGGGATGGTTTTATTGACCTGTTAGGGTTACATCGCCGTTATGTGAAAATCTGGACCGGTGACGGGCTCGGTAACTGGCAGGAGATGGTAACGGTGCCAATAAACCGCTCCACCGATTATGTTGCATTCCGGGCGGGTGCCGACTTTGACCACAATGGCTATCCCGACTTTGCCTTGATTGTTGAGGAGGGCACCTGGCCCAATTACCGTAACTATGCCCGTGCCTTTCGGGAAACAACCCCCCGGGACAGTCTTGATATTTTTCCGGTTTTCCCGCGCGGTGGCGAGCGGTTCTGGAACGGCTCGGTGCAGTTTATTTACTGGTGGAGCGAGGTGCCCGCGACAGATTCAAGTCGGGTGCGACTGGAGGTTTCTTTCTCCGGACCGGATGGTCCCTGGGAGTTGATTGCCGATAGCCTGCGCAACAGCGGTAGCTATCAATGGCTGGTGCCCGCAGCGGTTAGTTCGGCTAACTGTTACATTCGGTACACGGTTTTTACAGGGACACAGGTTGCCGTTGCCATTACACCCCGGCAGTTTTTTATCGGTGACCCAACCGGTATTGAGGAAAAGGGCGGTTTTCTGAGAAAAGCGGGGAATGGTATTACCGTTATCCCCAATCCGGCACAGGGCAGGGCGAAAATTCTATTCAGTCGCGTTTCCGCTGTTCCGGAAAGGGTGCGGCTGTGTGATGTAGCGGGGAGGGTGGTAAACGAAGTTATCGTCCCTCCGGGCAGCGGTGAGGCGGTGATTTTTACCGAAAGTCTCCGCTCTGGAACATACTTTATTATTCCGGAACACGGCGGGCATGCAAAATTGATAGTAGAAAGTGTGCTTAAATAGTTTAAAAGCCCTTGGACTTTTGGGGAATTATCTACCACATAATTTCGGTCTTTGGAAAGTTTTGGCAAGGTGGAAGATCGGATTTACGGCTCTGCCTTTCTTCCTCCAGAAATGATTAAGAAGAGCCGGCAGTTAAAAAAGGAGGAACAAATGAGAAAAACGGTGGTGATAACCCTGGCAATCGTGATTGTGGCCGGGTTTACCGGGTGTAAAAAGCAGGATGTAGCGGCGGACAGGGCAGCGATTATGGCATTGGTGGAAAAGGACACCGTTCATTTTGCTACCGGTACCGCCCACGATTCCACAAGCGGAAGCGGTTATTTCGCCGCCAGCGATACAATGGTATTGTGGTGGCGGGGTCCGCAGACGCACGACACCGCGGTGATTAACGTAGAGGTGCTGGGGGATTCCGCGGTGGTGAATTGGTCACGACGCAACTTTGGTGATTTTTACATTCTTGCCAAACCGCCGGATACCAGTTTGTTGCTCTGGACGAAGAAACTGGCGGAAACGGCACGGATTGCCGCAATATTCAAGCGCGAAGGGAAGGAATCCGATGCCGACCGGGGCTGGCGTCTGAAGAAAATTTCCCTTGCCACCGCGACTTCCGATTCGGTGAATACGGTTCGGATTGACTCAGTAACGATTCACACATCGCTCCGGCATCTGGTGATAAAAAGCCCGCTTATCACCTTTTTCCCGGTTGATAGCCTGTTTTCATTCACACCGGGTGAACAGGTTACCGTTACACTATATACCAATGCGACCGAAGGGCTGGCTTTCCTGCACACCTTCATTCTTGCCTGGCCGTTCTATGTTCGGGTGCCTTTTAATTACCTGGGTGACGGGGTATTTCAGGGGACCTGGAATGCCCAGCTGGTGCCCTCGTTCCGTTTTGCCATTTTTGACCTGATTACCAGGTCAACGGTTTATTCACCGGATGCGCCCTACGATTTTAACGGCTGGCTCTTCTGCTATCAGGTGAAAACCGCCGATTAGCCGGGATTTTCTCTGAATTATTAGCCACGGGGGAGGGAATTTCCCTCCCCAATTTTTTCAGCCGGCGTTGAATTGCCGGAATTAATTTCGCCGGGTCGGGATAGCGCCGGCTTATTTTTTCAAAAGGGCAGATGTCGGTGTTTTGCCGGTTCCGAATTTCTGAAACGAGTCTTTGGTAGTAGCAGGGGATGCGGGCTTTTTTTAACAACCGGAGGGCAAATGCCGAAACCGTTAGCCCCAGAACCGCCTTTACTTTGAGATAAATGAAGACTCGGGCAGCACACCCACCAACAATTAGGTCAACCACTGTTGCCCCCTTAAGCCCGTCAGGGAAACGTTGGGTTAGTTCCAGAAGTGGACGGACCCCGGGAGCTGAGGATGTAAATAGAACCCGGTTTTTTCGGACCACAAGCAGGGAGAGCCCGCTGCTGACAAGGCGGTTAAATAACTTGCCGGCCGCTGTGGTGCTGGAAGGAGATGGCGTTTTCATTAAGGTATTCTTACCGACTAAAATTCCAGGGTCAAGAAAGACAAATTTTCTCTTTTGATTTTTCTTGACAAGCGAAAGAAGAATTATAAATTAAATCCCTTGAGCGCGTATTTCTTACCAGCAGAAAGACGTGAGAGTTGGCTTCGCCGTTTAGTGGAGAAATATAAACTATTCCTACCCGCAGCCGTTGACGAAAAGGTTCACTGGCAACAGTTTAACCCCACGGAATTTAAGGTTGAAAACCTGGCGCTGAGCCGGATTCGTGCGGCCGAACCAATAAAGGCATTTCTGTTTTCACCCCGGGAACGGGTGGCGGGGTTTCCCGAATCAATGGAGCCTGTCGCTGCGGGACAGGCTCTTCTTTTTGGTGTTAAGGGGTGTGATTTACTAGGGCTGGCGGTGCATCAGAAGATGTTTTTGGAAGGTGATTTCCCCGACCCCTTTTACGCCGAGCGGTTGAGAAACACGATCCTGGTTGCTGCTGATTGCCCGGCACCGGAGAAAAGTTGTTTCTGTAATCTCGTCGGGCGCACCCCTTATGTTACCGAAGGCGCAGATCTGAGTTTGAGTGTTCTGGACGACGGCTGGTTGATTCAGATATTTTCGGAGCGCGGTGCGGCTTTGGTTGATGAGGGAAAGGATGTTTTCCGTTCTGCCGTTGATGCTCAGGTGGCGAAACGCACCGCCCAGCGAGAGGCGGCGATGAAGGTTTTAGCCGAACAGAACGCCCGGGTATGGAACACCAATCTGCCCGCAGCAATTGCCGAGAAGACCCCGGACCATTCGTTCTGGGCAGATGCGGCAAAGGATTGTGTTGAGTGTTTTGGTTGTCTTTTAACCTGTCCCACCTGTTTTTGTTTTCTGCTGTATGACCAGACAAAAGGTGATAAAATGGAGCGTACAAAGGTGTGGGACGCCTGTTATATGGCGATGTATGCCCGGGTGGGTGGTGGTGCCAATCCCCGCCCGACTTTTATTCAGCGGTTCATCAACCGGTTCCACTGCAAGTTTATGCATTTTAAAAACCAGCACGGGTTTTATGCCTGTTCAGGCTGCGGCCGCTGTTTCACCACCTGTATGGGCAAAATAGACATCAGAGAGATTTTGGGAAGATTATGAAGAACCCATACCAGCCAATTCCCGCCAAGATTCTGGATGTTATTGAAGAGACGCCGAATATCAGAACCTTTGTGTTGAAACCGGAAGCGGAGATTCCTTTTCTTGCCGGGCAGTTTATTGAGTTGACGATACCGGGTTTCGGTGAGGCGCCATTTACCCCATCTTCTTCCCAGTTTGAGCGGGAAAAGATAGAGGTAACAATTATGAGGGTGGGCAGGGCAACGAGTGCACTGTTCACAAAGAAACCGGGTGACCTTCTGGGTATCCGTGGTCCCTATGGAATGCCGTACCCATTAGATAAGTTTGTGGGCAGAGACATCTATATTGTCGGGGGTGGCGTCGGTCTGGCACCGTTGCGAGCGCTTTTTCTGGCTTTGATTCATGACATCAAAAAGTACGGGAAAATCTACCTCCGTTACGGAGCACGGACACCGAAGGACATCGTTTATAAGAAGCAATTAAAGGAATGGGAAAAAATCAAGGGAGTGGACATTGACCTTTCGGTTGATAGTGCTGATGAGCCATGGGAGCGAAAGGTGGGGGTGGTTACCTGTTTGATGGACGAGATTCCCTGTGATGTGAAAAAGAGTGTGGCAGTTGTCTGTGGACCGCCGATAATGATGAAGTTTGTAAATAAAAAATTGCTGGAGGCGGGGTTTCCGGGGAGTTCCATCTACCTGTCAATGGAAATGAATATGTCCTGCGGTCTGGGACAGTGCGGGCATTGTCGGCTCGGCCCCTATTTTACCTGCAAGGATGGCCCGGTTTTAACCTGGGATCAGATAAAAGAGATTGAGGAGCCTTTTCTGTGAGCGATATTAAACAGACCACCTGCGGATTCTGCCGGAACGGGTGTAAATTGGGGATAAGTTTTGACGGCTATCAGTATCGGATTGAGTATCTGACCGATGTGGCACCGAATTACGGCCGACTCTGTCCCCGGGGCAATAGTACCAATATTGTAATTGACCATCCGAAGCGGCTTGCCTATCCTCTTCTGGATGGCAAGGAGATAACCTGGGATAGGGCATTTGCCGTTATCAACGAGTGGCGTTCCCAGGTCAGACCGGCGGAGATGGCGGTGGTCTACAGCCGGGGTTTGACAGAAGAAGAGGTGGGGAGTGTTTACGGACTGGCAGCAGGGCTGAAGACAGAAAATTTAGTTTGCGGCTATCTGGATTCAGACAACGCGTTTTTCTACCGGTTAGAAGGGGCGAAGTCGGCAACCCTTGAAGACATCACGGCGGCACGCACGATTTTACTCGCCGGGGATGTGTTCAGTACTTCGCCGGTGGCGGCAAAGGGGATAATAGAGGCTCGTTACGCCGATCGGCAGAGTCGTTTGGTTGTGATTGATTCAATAAAGACACAACAGGCGGGATTTGCCCATTTATTCATTCAGCCAAGGGCGGGGACCGAAGATTTGGTTATTCTGGCGCTTGCGGCGTTGCTGGACCAGAAGTTAAAACTGGATATCGATGGTGTGGCGAAATTCTGCGGTGTGGCAAGGAGTCAACTGGAGGAGGCGGCGAAGATTTTGCAGGGGGGCAGTAGAGGTTTTGTCGGTTGCGCGGCAACTACCGGCAGGGTGAGAGAACCGTTCTGGTACGCGCTTCTGGCGCAGCTCGTTGCCCTTAAGGCAAATATGCCATTTGCTGGTTTTGGTGAGGCGCTACTCCCACCCGGGAAACTCGGTTTTGGAAAGTTCAGAGAAGCGGTGGGACAGGGGAAAATCCGGATGGTTTTATGGTTCGGGGCGCTCCATCCTTATAGTTATCCAGAAATTTTTCCTGAGCTGAATAAGGTGGAGTTTCGGGTGGCGACGAGTATATTTAAACCTAAATGGACCATTCCGGGATTGGTTCTACCTGTTCCGGGTGATGCCGAAAAAGAGGGGATGGCGATGACCCTCTGGGGTAGTGTGGTCCGGAATGCGGTGACCAGACCGTTGAGCGGGACAAAGCCAATTGGTGAAATCGCCGGCCGTCTCGGAACGGCTGATGTCTCCGTGAAAATAAACTGGTCAGAGCAGGTGGAGCAGGAGTTTTTGTCCTCCAGGGTTGAAGGATTATTAAAGCGGCGGCTTAATCAGTCTTCTGAAAGTGAAGGTGCTGGTTGGTTATTGGTGGGAGAAAAACGGGCGATAGGGATCGCGGGATTTTTTGACCCCGAAGAAGAGCTAATTATGCATCCGGACGATGCCCGAAAACTGACTGTTTGTACCGGTGATATTGTCAGAGTAAAAAGTCGGAGTGCGGAAAATTCTTTCCGGGTTCAGATGTCGTCCATCGTCTCCCCGGGTGTGGTAAGCGTGGGTGTAAATCGGCATGAAAATCGGGCGCTGTTTTCGGTAGAGGTTGACGATGATTCACCGATCGTTAAAATTCCACCGACCAAGGTTGAAATATGGCGAGCGTGAAGGCAAAGAAAGAACAGAAAAGGTTGTTTCTCCGCCTGGACTATTGCATTGGCTGTCGGGCGTGCGAGGCGGCGTGTCGGAGCCGGTTTAAGGGCGAGGCGCGCATCCGTTATGCGCCGGTGACTGAGACCGCGCTTCTGCCTTTGCCCTGCCGGCATTGTGAGGAGCCGTTATGCGTCGCGGCTTGTCCGTTCGGGGTAATCAAAAAAAACGAAGAAAAGGGAATTGTATATCAGTCCAGCGTTCATTGTGTCGGGTGTAAGTCCTGTATTTTTGCCTGTCCGTTTGGTGTTCTGGATAAAGAGCTTTTGCGTCGTATGGCGCAGAAGTGTTCTTTGTGTCAGGACCGGGAAGCCGGGCCGAGATGCGCTGCGACCTGTTCTACCGGGGCGCTTCAGTTTTTAACCGAGGATGAGGTGAAAGAACAGATGGTGGGTAAAAGAGTTGGGGCGAGGATGCCGTTCTGGAGGCGAGTATGAGTACCTGGTTTACTGGTTGGCGGCTAATTTTGGCTCTTTTCGGAATGCTGTTGATTGTTCCGGTTACCGGCTTGGTTTTAACCTGGGTGGACCGGTTGGTTTCGGCGCGGGTCCAGTGGCGCAAAGGGCCGCCGTTCTATCAACCTTTTGCCGACGTTCTCAAACTGCTTTTGAAACAGACTGTAGTTCCCCAAGGAGCGGCAAAGTCGGTTTTTCTAATTGCCCCGCTGGTCGGGCTGGCAGGAATGGTATTGGTGGGCCTTATAATCTTTCTCAGCAACTTCGGAGCTGTTGTTGCTCAGCGGAGTTCGTTTCTCGGGGATATTGTTGTATCGCTCTATCTCTTTGCCTTTGTTCCGTTGGCGTTTATTGTCGGAGCTTCTGCTTCGCGTAACCCGATTGCCGCGGTGGGCGCATCCCGGGAGATGACACTTTATTTTGGCTACGAACTGCCGTTTCTACTGGCGCTGCTCGTGCCAATAGTAAAAGTGGCAAGGACATGGGATGTGGCGAGTGCCTTGCGATTGGGCGGATTGGTTGCCTATCAGGAGCAGTTCGGGCCATTTCTCTATTCAATTTCGGGTGTAATTGCGGGGATAATTATTCTTTTTACAATTCAGGCAAAATTGGGTTATGTGCCGTTTGATATTCCTGAGGCGGAGCAGGAGATAATGTCCGGGGTCCTGGTTGAATATTCGGGAGCACCGTTAGCCGTGTTCCGGGTTACCCGGGCGATGATGCTTGTTCTTCTGCCGGTTTTTCTTATTACCGTTCTCTGGGGCGGCATTCGGGATTGGTGGGCAATTCTTAAGTTTCTGGCGATATTGGTGCTGATTATTCTTATGAAAAATACCAATCCCAGGATGACGATCCACCAGGCGCTTACTTTTTTCTGGTTAATTTTTACTCCGTTGGGGATAGTGGGGTTAGTGCTGGCATTTATTGGTTTATGAAAGACTTGAGACTCTGGGGTTTAAAGAAGTCGCCATGGGTTTACCATGTGGCGGCGGCGTCCTGTAATAACTGTGACATTGAGATTCTGGAACTTTTGACGCCTCGTTATGATGTGGAACGGTTTGGCATTGTGCTTGTTGGTTCACCCCGGCATGCGGATGCACTCTTGGTTACCGGCGTGATTAACCGTAAGTCACTGCCGAGGGTTCTGGAAGTGTACGAGCAGACACCGAAACCCTGTTTAGTTATTGCGATCGGGACCTGCACGTGTAATAACCATATCTTTCGCAACTCCTATAATGTGGTCGGTCCCTATGACCGACATATCCCGGTTCATGCCTACATTCCTGGTTGTCCTCCAAAACCTGAGGCAATGATAATGGGTGTGGTAAAGGCGTTAAGTAAGTTATGAGCGAATCATTGGCGTTGTTTAAAGAGCGTTTTCCGGAGGTAATTGTATTTGAGAAGAATCCCCGGCGTCTTTATCTGACAATTCCCCGGGAGCGGTTAACCGCAGCAGCAAAGTTTCTCCACGAGGAACTGGGTATGAGACTTTCTATCTGTACCGGCATTGATACCCGGGATGGCTTTGAGGTGCTTTACCATTTTTCCGAAGACAGAACCGGTATTATCTACACCCTGAAGGTAATCGCCCCCAAGGATGACCCAAAAGTTGAAGCGCTTGGTTCATGGTTTCCGGCCGCACAATGGATTGAGCGAGAAATGCACGAACTTTTAGGAGTAGATTTTATTGGTCATCCCAATCTGGTGCCCCTTTTAACTTCGGATACCGATTGGGAACCAGGCCGTTATCCGTTACGCCGGGATTACGAAGAAAGGGATGAGGCCCATGGGCGGTGAAGACAAGACACGGCGGATAGTGCCGATTGGTCCTTATCATCCACTTCAGGAAGAGCCGGAATTCTTCAAACTTATTGTTGAAGGCGAAACGGTAGTTGACCTGGAGATTCATCTTGGTTACAACCATCGGGGGCACGAGTTTATTTCACCGGAGTTGACTTATGACCAAGTGCCATTTTTAGTTGAGCGGATTTGTGGCATATGTTCTAATTCCCACCCACTGGCGGCGGTTCTGGCAATTGAGGACTGTGCGGGAATTAAACCTCCGCCGCGAGCAAACTACATCAGAAGTATTATCCATGAACTGGAGCGAATACACTCCCATCTTCTCTGGGTTGGACTCGCCGGTCATTTTATTGGCTATAATACCGTCTGGATGTGGGCGTGGCGGTATCGGGAGCATGTTCTGGAAATTTTTGAGATGATTACCGGCAACCGGAATCATTACGGTGCCAATAAGCCCGGTGGTGTCCGCTGGGATATAAAACCGGAACAGGTTTCTCAGATTGAGGCGGCTCTGGATGTGGTGGAAAAAAAGACGCTGATGTTAACTAAAGCGGTGCTGGACGATCCTGTTATCAGGGCAAGGTTAGAGGGGGTAGGGGTTTTGACAAAAGAGCAGGCGATCGCCTGGTCAGTTGTTGGTCCTACCGCCCGGGCTTCTGGAGTGGACATTGATGTCCGGAGAGACGACCCTCACGCCGCTTATGACCAGATACCATGGAATGTGATTGTTCTTCCTGAGGGCGATGTTTTTGCCAAGGCTAAAGTAAGGTTACTGGAGATTTTTGAGTCGGCAAAGATTATTCGTGAATGTCTGAAAAATCTGCCTGACGGTCCGATTGAGACCAGGATTGACGAAATTCCACCGGGAGAAGGAATTGGTCGGACTGAGGCGCCCCGGGGCGAGGTTTTTCATTATATCCGGTCTGACGGTTCTAATCGTCCATTGCGGCACAAAATTCGCGCGCCGAGTTATATGAATATCGCGTCCAATGTGGTAGCAGTTCGGGGTGGTTCCATCGCGGATGCGGCACTTACTTTGGCGGCGGTTGACCCCTGTTATTGCTGTACCGAGAGAATGGCGGCTTTTGAGGATGGTAAAATAAGGTTTTCCGGTAAGGAACTTTTACAACTCTCCTGGGAGAAAACGGAAAGGTTGAGGGCGAGGTTCAAATGAGCTTCGGTTCCTGGTTGAGTTTTACCGGGGGACGGCTTGAGTTGTGTTTTGCGGTTCTGTTCGGTTTAATCGGTTTTCTGGTATTCCTGTATTCGTTGGCAAGGATACGGGGCAGTGGCGGGCAAATAGCCGAGTATTACATATTTTTATTTATACTTGTAGGGGCTGCTCTGGTGGTGGTTTTTGCCAATGACCTTCTGGTAATTTTCATGTTCTGGGAACTGGCAACCGTGGCGCTCTGGCGATTGGTGAGCTATTTCCGGGACAAAGACACTTTACTGGCGGGGTCCTGGGCGTTTTATGTTAATTTCATTGCGGCCGCCTTGATGTTGATAGGTTTGGTTTTAATCCAGTTTGATTATGGAACCTGGAATCTGGCAAGACTTTCCGGGAAGACAATTAACCTGCTACCGGCGCTTTTGTTATTAACGGGGATTCTGGCGAAATCGGCAACACTGCCGTTTTATATCTGGTTGCCCAAAGCATATCGTCAGGCACCGGCGTCGATTTGTGCCCTCCTTTCCGGGGTGGGAGAGAATCTCGGGGTAGTGTTATTCTTTAAAGTTTTTATTGTGGCAATGCTCCCACCGCCGTTGTTTTTAATTCTTACTGCCACGGTGGCGGTTATCTCCAGTTTTGTAACCGGGGGGGTGGCGTTAAATGCCAAAACCGTGAGGGAGACGCTGGCTTATTCTACAGTTAGTCAGATGGGGTTTATTTTGCTCGCTTTTGCTGCTGGCGGGTACTACGGTTTAGCTGGTGGGGTTTTGTATGTGATCGCCCACGCAATTGCCAAGGCGGGGTTGTTTTTCGCTACCGGTTCGATAGAAGAGGTGACCGGTACCGGTGATTTAGATAAAATGGGAGGGCTGGCAGGACGTTTACCGGTTCTGGCTGGAGCCACTGCGGTGCTGGCGTTATCAATAATGGGATTGCCGCCCACGCTGGGCTTTTTTGCCAAGTTGGGCGTTGTTGTCGCGGCGGTCCAGAAAGATTTGCTTTTAGGTATTGGTGCGATTGTTACCGCATTGTTCACGGTGCTTTATCTCAGTCGGCTTTATGCGCGGATATTCCTGGGTCAGGGGCAGGGGCAGTACCAAAATCCAGGTTCTAAAATAGCGGCTGCCCTGGTGGTTGTGATGGCGGTGATTACGGTGGGGACGGGTATTTTATGGTTTGCAATAGTGCGCTTTCTTGAGACCGGTGGGGTTATAATTTCCCGGGGGTGGTGATGTTCGCCCATCCATTTATATTGATAATTATTCTTCCGGCGGCTGCTGGATTGTTGGGGTATCTAATTGGCCGGCTGCGCAACGAGTTCAGTTTTATCGGGACGCTGGCGTCACTTTATTATACCATCAGGCTTTTCCTGGTTTCCCGGGGCAATGAGCCGACCTTGTTGGAGGTGACCAATATTGCCGGTATTCCGATAGGCTTCCGTCTTGACCAGTTGTCGGGATTTATTCTCTTGTTTGTCAGTATCTTTACCCTGCTGATTGTATTCTACTCTTTCCGTTACATGCGGAATCGTGAGGGAACAAGAGGTTATTATTTATACTGTTTATTGATTCTTGCCTTTGCTAACGGGGTGGTTCTGGCATCCAACATAGTAACCCTTTTCTTCTTCTGGGGTGCTCTTCTTCTGGTCCTTTATGGTATTATGCTCATTGGCAAAGGCGAGACATATAAAACTGCCCGTAAGGCGCTGGTGATTGTCGGGCTTTCTGACTTTGCGATGCTTTTGGGAATCGCAATTTTAGTTATCCGAACGTTTATTCCCGGGGGATGGATTGACCTGGCGCCGCGGGTTTCAATGCCTTTGTACGACCCCGGGATGATAGCAGCCTTTGCTTTAATTACCGCTGGTGCACTTGCCAAAGCCGGAGCGATGCCCCTGCATTCCTGGATTCCTGCTGCGGCGGAGACGGCGCCCGCAACGGTGATGGCATTAATACCGGCCTCATTAGACAAGTTACTGGGTATCTACCTGTTAATTCGCCTTTCGGTTTATATGTTTGATATCTCCAGCAATATGGTTCTGCGCAATGTCCTGATGGGAATCGGTGCGGCAACAATTCTCTTTGCGGTAATGATGGCAATGGTGCAGAAACGGATGATGAAGTTGCTTTCATTCCATGCCGTATCACAGGTTGGTTATATGGTTCTTGGTATCGGAACCGGTGTCCCGGTTGGTATTGCCGGCGGACTTTTCCATATGATAAACAATGCGGTTTATAAAACCGGGTTGTTTCTTGCCGGCGGTGCGGTTGAGCACTGGGCAAAGACCGATGAGTTGGAGAAATTGGGTGGCGTGGCAAAGCAGATGCCACTGACTTTTGTTTCCTTCTTTGTCTGTGCCATGGCAATTAGCGGTGTCCCCCCTCTTAATGGATTTTTCTCCAAGTGGATGGTTTATCAGGGGGTGTTAAGTATCGGTGTGGAAGGCAACCGGCTGTTCCCCGTTTTCTTGATTGCGGCGATGTTTGGCAGTGTTCTCACCCTTGCCTCATTTCTGAAGATGCTTTATGCTCTGTTTTTCGGTCAGCGTCCCGCGAACCTTGAACGGGTGCGGGAGGTCAGTATGACAATGTGGTTGCCGCCGTTTCTGCTTGCGATCACCAGTTTGGTGTTCGGGGTGTTTGCCTATCAGATACTACTGCCAGGGTTGATTGTTCCGGCGTTGAAGTTTTTTGAGTTGAATTTGTCCGGGGTTTGGAGCCCGATTCCAGCGACACTTCTCTTGATCGCCGCCCTGGGCTTGGGGGCAATTATCTATCTTGTTGGAACCGCTGCCAAACCGCTTGTTGGCAGCACATTTGTCGGCGGCGAGCAAATCGGTTATGAAGAAGAAAGCCGGGTGCCCGGGACAGCGTTTTATTCTTCGGTTAAGCGCTTGCCCATTGTTGGTGAACTCTTAGTATTTGGGGAACGAGGTGCTTTTGATGTTTATAACTGGTTAATCGGGATTTTCAAGGTAATTGGTGCCGGTCTGCGCGAGGGCGTTGATCGAGTGCTGGATTCCTTAGCCGACTTTGTTGGTAGATTAGTTTATTACTTTGGATTCGGGTTGTCAAGGATTCATACCGGTAATTTACCCCTGTATCTGTCTTGGGTGTTTCTGGGGGCGGTGATTTTTTATCTGTTGTTGTTTTTGAGGTGAACGAATGGTTGAGCTTTATATACTTTTAGCGGTGATGCTGGCGGCGGCGTTGGTGGCCAGTGAAACCAGGAACCTATTGGCAGCAGCGGTGGCATTAGGATTGGTCGGGTTCAGTGTGGCGATAATGTTTATTCTGGTTCAGGCACCGGATCTGGCGATTGTTCAGATTGTTGTTGAAACTTTAACGGTGGTATTTTTTACGGCGGTAATTTTGCGCACGACGCAAATTGACACCACGGCGGCGGGGTTACGGATGGAGACGGCAATGTTTGTTGCTGCCTTTCTGGCATTTGGCGGATTGTTTCTCTCTTTGATTGTCGGTATTTTGCGAGAGTTGCCCCGTTTTGGTGAGCCGGCGATGCGTCTGGCAACCGAATATATTCAGTTTGGTTTGGAACGAACCGGGGCGGCGAACATTGTGGCGGCGATAATCCTTGATTTCCGCGGTTATGACACCCTGGGTGAGGCAACGGTGCTTTTTACCGCGGTGGTAGGGGTTTTGACAGTGATGCGAATGGTTGGCAAAAAGAAACCAGGAGAGCGATAGTATGCGGGGGATGTCGTTGATTGTTCAGGTAATTGCCGGTCTGATGGCGGGAATGCTTTTGCTCTACGGCGGTTATATAATTGTTCACGGTCATTTGACGCCCGGTGGCGGGTTTGCTGGTGGCGTGCTGGCGGCGGCGGCATTGATTTTGGTTTCTCTGGCTTTTGGTTCCGTAGAGCAGATAGAAAGGCGGCGTTATATTATGTCGTCAGTTTTTGAGGGATTTGGTGGGCTGCTCTTTTTGGGTTTGGCGTTCGCGGGGTACTTTTTTGCTGACGCGTTCTTTCGCAACAACGGCGTTTTCTTTCTGGGTAAACCTTTGGAATTAATTTCTGGCGGGTTGATTCCCCTCTCCAATATTGCCATTGGGATTAAAGTGGGCGCCGGGTTATTTGCTATTTTTCTCGCGCTTGGGGCTTCAAGGTTTGTGATGAAGGAGTAGTGATGATTGTATACATCGCCTGTGTCCTTTTATTCCTTATCGGACTCTATGTGGTTATATCAAAGCGTAATTTGATAAAGATCACCATCGGTTTCTGTCTGATTGAATATGCGGTCAATCTATTCTTCGCACTGGTCGGTTTTAAACACCGGGCTTTACCACCGATTATTACTCAAAAGGCTGAGGTGGCGATGGGAGTAAACAGGAATTTTGTTGACCCGGTCCCCCAGGCTTTGGTTTTAACTGCGATTGTGATCGGACTTTCTACTACCGCACTGATGCTTTCCCTTGCGCTCCGGCTCTATGAAAAATACAAGACCTTTGATATTTCGGAGATCAGAAAGTTGAAGGGATAATTAAATGGAAGGCAGATTGTTACCGCTTTTTATCGCTGTGCCGCTGGCAGGGGCGTTTTTAGTGCCGCTGCTTTCCAAGCTGTGGTCACGTTTTTCCGATATTATCGCGAGTATCGCTAGTGCGGGATTACTCGTCATTTCAATTTACGGCTGGCTTTTTTCCCGGGCAATGGGTTTGCCATTGCAGCATTGGGTTGGCGGCTGGCGGATTATCGGTATTGCGATGTGGTTTGATGCTCTGACCGCGCTTGTTGTTCTGATTATTAACGTCGTCGGGTTCTGTGCTACTCTTTATTCTATTCGCTACCTTGATCGTTATACGACAGGGCGATGGAAATTCTATACATTGCTTTTACTTTTGCTGGCCGGTTTGAACGGTTTGGCGATTTCCGGTGACCTGTTCAATATCTTCGTCTTTATTGAGATTTCAGCGATTGCCAGTTATGCCCTGGTGGCGTTCGGCACAGAAGAGGAAGAGGTGGAGGCGGCGTTTAAGTATATGGTTTTGGGTGAGGTGGGGGGTGCTGTTCTTTTGTTTGCTATCGCCCTGCTTTATGCCCGGACTTCTACTTTAAATCTTGGTACGTTAGGCCAGGCACTTGCGGCAATGGGGAGGACGCCTTTTTATTGGTTTGTAATCGCCACACTTTTGATTGGGTTCGCAATTAAAATGGGGATGGAGCCATTTCACGCCTGGCTGGCGGATGCCCATTTCTCTGCGCCGGCGCCGATTTCGGCTATGCTTTCCGGTGTTTTCATTAAAGTGACCGGTGTTTATGCAATGTGCCGGCTAATGTTCAATGTCTTTGGCGTATCGCGGGCGGAGACGCCGGCTTTCTTTAATCTCTTGATCGCTTTCGGTGCCGTATCAATGGTTTTGGGCGGACTGCTGGCTTACTCTCAGAGTGATTATAAGCGGCTTTTAGCCTATTCCAGCATCAGCCAGATCGGTTATATTCTGATAGCACTAGGGATCGGTAATTACTGGGGTTTTGCCGGTGCCCTTTTTCATGTCCTTGCCCACGCCCTGGGTAAGGGGACGCTGTTTTTCGCCAGTGGTTCGGTGGAAATGCAGGCGGGGACCCGGGAACTGGAAAAACTCAGGGGGTTGGAGCGGACAATGCCTTTTACTTCCTGGGCGCATATTCTGGGGGCGTTTTCTATGGCTGGGGTGCCGCCGTTTGCCGGGTTTTTCTCTAAATTATTTATTATCATCGGTGCAATTGCCGCCCGGATGTACTGGCTGGCATTTTTGGCAGCGCTGTTTTCGGTGGTAACGCTGAGTTATCTGGTGAAGGTGGTTAACACGGCATTTTTTGCCCGCAAAGACGAGGAGTTAACACCCGCGAAGGAATCGCCGGCGACAATGGTTTTTGCGATGGCGATTCTGGTGATTTTATTGTTGGTTGTTGGTATCGGGTTCCGCGAAGTTCTGGAGCAACTGGTGGGTCCAGCGGTAAAGGTGCTTTTGAACGGCCTGGATTACACCCGGTTAATGTTAGGGGGGTAAGATGGCACGCCGCACTGCTTACTTTGTTGCCGCATTGCTGGTGTGGTTATTGTTGAGCTGGACGGTTCATTATCAGGAAATTTTGGTTGGTGTGGTGGTGGCGGTTATCGCAACCGGTATGTTCGGTGGTTATTTACCACTGGAGCCAGTGAAACTATTGAATCCAGTCCGCTGGTTCTGGTTACTAGTTTATATTCCGGTTTTTACCTGGGAATGTTTGAAAGCGAATATTGATGTTGCGCTTAGAGTACTTTCGCCGGGATTGAATCTTAAGCCGGGCATTGTGAAGATAAAAACAAGTCTGAAGACCGATATTGCCAAGGTTTTTCTGGCGAATTCGATTACCATGACGCCGGGGACGATGACCGTCGAAATAAAGGACGATACGCTTTACATTCACTGGATTGAAGTAAAAACGGAGGACCCGGAGGAGATGGGGAAAATGATTAAAGGTCCGTTTGAGTTTTTCTTGAAGAGAATATTTGATTAGGAGAAGATAAATGGTGCCGATTATTGTTTTGGTGCCGGCGGCGTTCTTTTGTCTCTACCGGGCGCTTCAGGGTCCGTCCATTGCCGATCGGGCGATCGCAGTTGATATGATGGGAGTTGTATTTTCGGCAATTACCGCTTTGGTGGCGCTGCGCTATCGGCTGAGTTATCTACTGGACATATCCATTGCTTTGGCGGTTATTTCGTTCATTGGCGCATTGGCACTGGCGAAGTATTTAGAGGGGAGGAGTCTGGATGATTAGTGCCTTAGCCCTGATATTTCTCTGGCTCGGGGTGGTTTTTGTTCTCCTCGGTGCCTTAGGCCTCACCCGCTTTCCGGACATCTACAATCGGCTGCAGGCGGCGACAAAATGTGTTACGCTCGGCGCCTGTGGAATTATGCTAGGAGTTTTTCTTAAAACCGGTTTCACCGCTCTGGGGGTGAAGGCGTTAATCTGTGCGGTGTTTATCTTGTTGACGGTTCCGGTTTCAAGTCATGCCCTGGCGCGGGGTTCCTTGATTGCCGGGGTAAAACTCTGGAAGGGAACGGTTAAGGATGAATTTACCCGGGACCGGGGCGGTAAATCGATAATTGAGGAAGAAAAATGAGGATTCCATTACCAAAGCTGCGTGAACTAGGAGAAGCGATTCGGGCGGTGGTGAAGGGTCCGTTTACGACTAAATTTCCCAAGGCGGTTGATTCAGTTCATCCCAACTTTCGTGGTATTCTGAAGTTTCGCGAGGAAAACTGTATCTGTTGCGGTGCCTGTGTTCAGGTTTGCCCCACCAATGCACGGGAGTTAATAATGGACCGAAAAAAGATGGTGATGCGCAACATTCACTATGCGGAGCGCTGCATCTACTGTGCTCAGTGTGTCAAGGCATGTCCCAACCAAGCGATTTATCACACCCCGGAATTTGA
>FMSI01002070.1_pt1 | contig 26402 bp, 19 predicted proteins | sample 1504471 | NCBI WGS metagenome assembly FMSI01 (sample SAMEA4475357, study PRJEB15587) | soil metagenome | biome: Soil; feature: Field | place: India | collected 2015-03-11 | depth 0 m
TTTTCCCCTACCTTTGCCGCCCCTCCTGAAAAGACAAGCCCATCGGACAGCCGCCAAGTCGAGGCAAACAAAGGCTACCGGGAAGGCGTTTCCTCATCTCCTTTTCACTATCGCCAAGATGCCCGCGCTGTGCCAGTCACAGCAAGGCTGCTAGCGTCTCCTTGTTTTACCACCGACCTTCAACCCGGCGACAAACCTTCCTTACCTGCTCGCAAGCTCATCCTAGGGCTTCCTGTGACTCGTCAGGCGTGAGGGCAAAGATGTGGCTATGAGCTGGCATTCCCCCTCCCCGAAGCCACGAGAAACGCGAATCATTCCAAAACAACATTGTCAATCAGGCGCGTCTGGCCGATGTACACTGCCAGGGAAAGGAGCGCTTTTCTTTCTACCTTTTCCAGTTCTTCCAGCGTTTCATAATCTGCACAGGAGACATAGTGCAACCGCGCCAGCGGTTCCGCCTCGATCGCCTCTTGCGCCATCCGGCGCAATGCTTCGGCGCGTCGCTCCCCTTTTCGATAAGCCTGCTCGGCTGCGTTCAACGCGCGAAACAGCACGGTAGCCGCTTGGCGTTCCTCTGGATTCAAATACACATTACGACTGGACATTGCCAGTCCATCTGGTTCGCGCACTGTCGGGCATACGATAATCTCGATAGGAAAATTCAGGTCCTGTGTCATGCGGCGAATAACGGCGGCCTGTTGGGCATCCTTCTGACCAAAATAGGCTCTATCAGGAAGCATACCATGGAACAATTTCGTGACCACGGTCGCCACGCCGCGAAAGTGACCGGGACGCGCCCCCCCCTCCAACCCCTGACTTAACTTCTCGACCGTCACCCACGTCTGAAAACCAGGCGGATACATCTCGGCTGCCGTCGGCGTCCAGACCAAGTCCACGCCCTCCGCTTCGAGCATGGCCAGGTCGCGCGGCAAATCGCGAGGATACCTATCCAGATCCTCGTTCGGCCCGAACTGAGTTGGGTTGACAAAAATACTGACTTCAACGCTGGCGCATTCCGTTCTGGCCCGGCGCACCAGGGAAAGATGACCTTCATGCAGGTAGCCCATCGTCGGCACACAACCAACCGGTCCGGGCAACGCCGCGCGCGCCTGTCGTAATTCCGCAAAGGTGGTAACGACCTTCATGTTGATTCTCCTGAAAAGTCCTTGACTTTTTTGAATTTCCGACTACACTAAAACAAGCAAGATATCCTTTCCCTCGTCAAGAGGAAAGCCGCCGTCCGGGTGAACAACGCCGGTTTTTGCGCAGCAGGTTCACCGCCTGTTTTTGGGGAATACAATTAGGGAGGGACAATGCCATACTCGGCAACGTAGTAATGAGAAGCTGCGCGAAAGGTATGCAATGGAAAGCCCCTTTGATTCTACCACCTACGAACCAGGAGGAAGAACATGCCTGCACTGAATCGCGTTCAGCTCATCGGCTATCTGGGCAGGGACCCAGAGACCCGCTTCACGCCCAGAGGCAAGAAGGTCGCCCACTTCAGCCTGGCTGTCTCCAGCCGCTGGAGAAGCGGCGACGAGGTCAAAGAGAACACCGAATGGGTCAACGTGGAAGCCTGGGGACGACTTGGAGAAATCTGCCAGGAATACCTGCACAAGGGCAGTCTCGTCTACCTGGAAGGCCGCCTGAAGACCGACCGCTACGAAGATAAAGAAGGCGAGACGCGCTACTACACAAAGGTCGTCGCCTTGGGAATGCAGATGCTCGACCGTAAGGCAGAGGAAGAACCCCTGACTGCCATCGAGGAAACGCCGGCGGAATACGAAGCCTGAAATGGCAATAGGTGCCCCAGGCAGGAATCGAACCTACATCAGAGCCTTAGGAGTGCCCTGTTCTGTCCATTGAACTACTGGGGCGTGGATAGTATATTATACTATACCAGAGACCGCGCTAGGTGCGATGCGCCGTTTCGCCGCTTGACGCTGAGGCAAGGTTGTGCTAGTATCAACATAACCTTGCATTGGCTATTTTTTCTAGCCCGTGTTTTCTTATGGAGGCAACCATGAAGAGTAAAGCCAGTATTGTCATCGCGTTCCTAGCGTTTGCAGCCTTGGGGCTTGCTGCCTGCGAACGCTCGATGACAGCCGGACCCCTTCCCCTGCCAACGGCAACAGCTACCAGCGAGATCGGTTTCGAGACCATCCCCTTCGAAGAGGGTTTACCCACGGAAGACCCCATTCAGTTGCTCTATGCCTATGCCACACAAACCGCTGCAGCGCTTGGCTTACCTACAGAAACGCCCGCCGGAACGATGCCGGGCGCCGAGCTCACGCCGGCAGAAGAAGCAATGACGCCAGTTGTCACATCTTACCCCGGAACAGAGACCGCTCCCACCTCTTTCCCCGGGGTGGTTGTTCCTACCGCCACGCCCGGTCTCCCCCTGACCTACACGCTCCAACCGCGAGAGTTCCCTTACTGCATTGCTCGCCGTTTCAACCTTGACCCGGAGGAATTATTAGCGATCAACAATCTCAAAGACGGGCAATTGTTCATGCCCGGCCTGGAACTGAAGATTCCCCAAAGCGGAAAAACTTTCCCCGGCGAGCGTGCTCTGATTCCGCACCCGGCCGCCTACACGGTAAAGGCCAACGATACAATTTATAGCATTGCTTGCGCCTATGGCGATGTCGATCCCATGATGATCGTCTACGCCAACAATCTGACCCCGCCCTATACCCTTACGGTTGGTCAGGTCCTGAACATTCCCTGACCATCGCCCCGTGTTCCCTAGCCCAGGCCGGTCGATTCGCCTGGGCATTTCTTTTCCGGAGAATCATGCGATTCCAAGTGCAAGATTCCGAAATTAAATACACCGGTCGCGCGTTCCATATCCGTCGCGAGGAATTGGAAATGCCGGATGGGCGTCGCGTCTGGTTCGATGTCGTCGTGCATACGGGGGCAGTCGTCATCCTGCCATTGGACGACGAGGATAATCTACTCTTCGTGCGCCAATATCGTCACCCGGCGGGTCGGGAGTTGCTTGAACTGCCGGCCGGCACACTAGAGGAAAACGAACCACCAGAAGCATGCGCCCGACGCGAGATTCGCGAGGAGACCGGCATGGCTGCCAACACCTTGCTACGGATCGGTGGCTTCTACCTGGCACCGGGTTATTCGACAGAATACATGCACGTCTTTCTAGGACGCGACCTTTTCCACAGCCCTTTGCGCGCCGATGCAGACGAATTCCTCGCCGTCGAGCATATCCCCTTGTCCCGCGCCTTTCAGATGGCCGAACAGGGGGAGATTCAAGATGCCAAGTCGCTGGCGGCTCTCTTCCTTGCACGGCCTCATCTTGGACGCGCTTCGCGCGTCATCGCGCACGAGGACAAGCGATGAATGCATTCCCTATTCCTCGCCCTCGCATTCCGCCGGCAACCTCTTGCGCACCCTTGTAGAGCAGCTCGCCCGCGTGAAACACTTTCGCGATCTGAGCCCCGCGCCAAGCCAGAGGCCATCGCGCCGGCCCACCGAAGCCACCTGCTGTTGGACCAGTACGAGAACCTGACCCGTCCCATCCTGTGAATGTCACATAGACAGTGGCTTTCCCTTAACGGTAGGAGAAACACGGGCAGCGCAAAGGCCCTTTTCGGCGCCCAGGATGAGAAGAAGTCCGCACATCGGCTTGAAAAACACTACCCGCGGTGGGAACCTAAGCTCGCCCCATCGTTGATGACCGGGCCCCGTCACACACACTGACCGGCCGGCATCTAATGTCTAAACTTTTCCTTTATCTCCCCCTGATCAAAACCCTCCAGACCGGCCTGCTGCTGGCGACCGGACTGGCCGGGTATCTCAGCGCCCACACCGCGCCTTCGGGCTGGATTCTGCTTGGCGTGGCGGGCAGTCTTTTCCTCGCCATCGGCGGCTCGACCGTGTTGAACATGTGGTACGACCGCGACATTGACGCGGTCATGAACCGCACCCACCACCGCCCGATTGCCGATAGGCGCGTCTCTCCGGCAGAAGCCCTGCGCTTGGGGTTGATTCTCTCTGCCCTGGGCGTGGGCTGGGCCGTGGCGATGAGTCCGCTTTACGGGCTGGTCGTCTTCGCCGGGCTGTTCTTCGACGTGATCGTGTACACCATCTGGCTCAAGCGCCGCACCTGCTGGAGCATCGTCTGGGGCGGGATTTCGGGCGGCATGCCCATCCTCGCCGGGCGGGTGATAGCGACCGGCCAGATTGACCTCATTGGCATCCTGCTCAGCATGGCCGTTTTATTCTGGATTCCCACCCACATCCTGACTTTCTCGATGCGCTACTTCGCCGACTATCAGGCGGCGCGCATCCCGACCTTTCCCTCCACCTACGGCTTCGAGACGACTCGCGCCGTCATCGCCCTCTCGGCCATCATCGCTGCCGCCAGCATGGGCGTGGCGGGCGTGATGATCGGCGTCCAGGCCGGCTTCCTGCGCCTGATGGCCGTCCTCTCCGCCGGACTGCTGGTGCTTTCGTTTGCCGCCGTCTTCCGCCCCTCGGAGCGGGTCAACTACAGCCTGTTCAAGTACGCATCGCTCTACATGCTCGCTTCGATGATTCTGCTTTCTCTCTGACGGTGGACAGTAGACCGTGGACCGTCTACCGTCTGTCGTCCACCGTCCAACTATGAAACTCTCCCGCCTCTTTCTCTTCCTCACCAGCCTGCTGGCGGCTTACCAGGTCGCCGTTGGCGTCAACGGTCTGGATGAAGTCCCCATCATCGCCTACACCATCGCCTTCGGCGTCCTGCTGGTCGCCTGCCTGCTGCTCATCATCCTCGGCCTGGAGGTGCTGGAAAGCCCGGTCGTGGTCATCGTCTCGACCGTCATCCCGCTCAGCCTCTCGCTGGGGTTGGTTGGGGAGCATCTCACCGCTTGGCGGACCCCGTACCTGTTCTTCGCCCTGGGCGGGTTCTTGACGATTGCCGTCACCCGTTCCCTGCCGTTCAAAAGTCGTCTGCCGGTCATTCTGCTCGTCGTCGTTCACGGTGTCTCGGGGATGGTCATCTTCCTCCTGCCGAGCATCCTTGCCGCACAGGGAGCGGCGCGCCCCGGTTTCGCGCTGGTCGGCCTGGGCGGCGCGCTGATCGGCCTCGGCGGGCTGCTCCTGTCTTTCCTGAAAACCGGCCATCCCATCGTCCCGCGCGCGACGATTCTGCGCATCCTGCCGGCCTTGCTCCTGCTGATGACCGCCGCCTTTGTCGCCGGTTTCGCGCTGGGATCATAGACGACAGACCGTGGACGATGAACGGTCTGCTACCTACGGTCCACCGCCTCGTCTTCCAGCATCCTCAACAAGGTACAATCCCCCTTGTCTCTGAACAATCGTCAGTTGCTCCACTGCGAACCTGCCCGATACCGCACTACTCCAAGACAGGGCAACCGTCAAAGCGATCTCCCCAACGGTCAAAGGGTCGCTTCGCCGCCTCCGGCGGTCTGCAAGGGCACAGGCAACCGTGCTTTCCCCACCCTTGCCGCCGAGAGGCATTCTTTCACAAGCCGCGGGAGACGCCCCCCTTACCGAGTAAACCACCCCTCTCAACAACATGCCAACGCACCGACCTCTATGAACGCATCTGCCGTGACGCCGCCGTATCTCCTGTCTGCTCGAACTTTTCCTTTAGGATATCCTCCAAGGTCGGCCGGCCAATTTCCTGCAATTCGTAGCGCACGCGCTGGTAGGGCTTGTCCAGTTTGATGACGCGCGCGAGATCCATCGGCGTGCCGACAACGACCATATCCACGTCGGCGCGTCGGATGGTAGCTTCCAGGTCTTTCATCTGCCGACGACCATAGCCCATAGCAGGCAGGATGGGGCCGGTTTTGGGGTATTGCTCATACGTTTTGACAAGGGACCCAACCGCGAACGGACGCGGGTCCACAACTTCCTTCGCCCCGAAACGCTGAGCAGCCACATACCCCGCGCCGTAGGCCATCTCGCCGTGAGTCAGCGTCGGCCCATCCTCAATGACTAGGACACGCTTACCCTGGATAGCAGCGGGGTCATCTACGAAGAGAGGAGAGGCCGCCTCGATGATCGTCGCTGTTGGGTTCAAGACGCGCAGATTCTCGCGCACGCGAATCACAGCCTGTGGTTCAGCGGTGTCCACCTTGTTGATGACAAGCACATCCGCCGCGCGCGCATTCGCCTCGCCGGGGTGATAACTGCTCTCGTGGCCCGGACGGTGCGGATCGGCAACCACAATGTGCAGGTCGGAAACATAGAACGGGAAGTCATTATTGCCGCCGTCCCACAAGATAATATCCACTTCTTGCTCGGCCTGGCGCAGAATCTCCTCGTAATCCACGCCGGCATAGACGATGACGCCGTTGTCAAGGTGCGGTTCGTACTCCTCGCGTTCCTCGATTGTGCACTCATGTTTCTCGAGGTCGGCATAGCTGGCAAAGCGTTGTACCTTCTGACGACGCAAATCGCCATAGGGCATAGGATGACGTACTACGGCCAGACGATACCCCATCGCGCGCAGGACACGGGCGACGCGGCGAGTTGTCTGCGACTTACCAGAGCCAGTACGCACAGCACATACTGAGACGACCGGCTTGCCGGATCGAATCTGCGTCGTCTTCGGCCCCATCAGCCAGAAATCCGCGCCGGCGGCCAACGTCAGCGAAGCCCTGTGCATCACGTATTCGTGCGGCACATCCGAATAGGCGAAGACCACGCGTTCCACATCGAGTTCGCGAATGAGGTTTGTCAGATCCTCCTCGGCATAAATCGGAATACCCTTGGGATAGCGCGGACCGGCCAATTCCGGCGGATAGAGGCGCCCCTCAATGGCGGGAATCTGTGTGGCAGTGAAGGCCACGACCTCATAATCGGGGTTGTTACGGAAGAAAACATTGAAATTGTGGAAGTCGCGCCCGGCAGCGCCCATGATGATCGTGCGGACTGGCATGAGACCTCCCGAGGACTAGAATAACCCTTTGTACATGCCGCCGTCCACGGTCATCATCAGACCGGTGAGGTAACTGGCGGCCGGCGAGAGCAGAAAGACGGCGACATTGGCGAACTCTTCGGGGCGCGCCATCCGTCCCAGTGGACTCTCGCGCGATTGTCGGGCAAATTCTTCCTCAATTGTAGTCCCATTTTGCCGCGAGCGGAAGGCCATCAGTTCATGCACGCGCTCGGTTTCCGTCCATCCCGGCAGAATCGAATTGAAGCGGATGCCTTGCGCGCCCAATTCGAGCGCCAAGGACTTGGTCAACCCCACCGTCGCGGCGCGCACAGAGTTGGAAAGCACCAGATTGGGAATCGGCTGTTTGACAGCATAGGAGGTAATTGTCAACACACTGGCCGCCGGAGACCGGCGCAAGTAGGGCAGGGCTGCTCGAATCAGGCGCACGTGGCTCAGAAACGAAAGATCGATCGCCTTGCGCCAATCCTCCTCGGAGAACGAGTCGAACGCGCCGGCCGGCGGACCGCCAGCGTTGGTCACCAGCAAATCCAAGCCGCCGAGCAAACGGACGCTTTCCTCTACCAAGCGGGGAGGAGTCTCGACAGCGCTCACATCGCCGGTCAACCCCAACACGCGCGCGCCGGTTTCTTCTGCAAGCGCCCGCGCCGCCGACTTGATGCGCTCCTCATCCCGGCTCACGATGACGACGTGGCAGCCCTCGTGGGCCAGACCGCGTGCCACGGCATAGCCCAAGCCACGCGAGGCGCCGGTCACCAAGGCGCGTTTTCCTCGAAGTTGCAGGTCCATAGAACACTCCTTTCAAGGTGATAATGACTGCAAACATCCACCTAGAGCACACTGCATTTTACTTCCTCGCGCTCTCGTTCCGACAAACCAATGAGAGGAGTGGTCGAGTCGAAGCGGAAAACAGGTCGCAAACAGGCGCCTTTCTTCTCTCCCGCCGCCCAAGTTGGCTTCTCCCCATGACGAGCAGAAAAGAATCCAACCCGCGAGTGCATCAAGAAGAAGAGCGCTTGATTTTACCGCATCTCTCCTGGCTCCTTCGTGGACTGTCTGATGAAGAAATAGCGGAGTCGACAATCTTTTCGGCGCCGACGCCGGTCATGCAACTTTTCTCGGCTTCGGCAATTCGCGCGAGAGCGCAAAGGCTGCCTCCAGCGCCTGTTGCACCGAACGCGCCTCGATGACTTCGACTTCTTGCGACCAGGCTTCTCCGCGCCGCAAACGTTTGGGAACGATCGCGGCCTTGAACCCCAATCTGGCCGCTTCGCGCAGGCGGGCAGGCATCTGTCCGGGCATGCGCAACTCGCCAGCCAGGCCAATCTCGCCGATCAGAACAGCGTCTGCCCGTACAGGAACATCGCGCATAGAGGAGGTAATGGCCACGGCGATCGCCAGGTCAGCGGCCGGTTCCTCAATACGCAAACCGCCGACCACGTTGACAAAGATATCGGCCTCTGCCAAACGCAGCCCAACCCGTCGCGTCAGGACGGCAGTGAGCATCAACAGACGGTTGTAGTCCACGCCGTTTGGGGTGCGGCGGGCGTTGCCGAATTGAGCCGGGCTGGTCAATCCTTGCACTTCCACCAGCAACGGCCGCGTGCCTTCCATCGTCACGGCAACAGCAGAGCCAGGCACGTTGATCATGCGTTCGGCCAGGAACGCCTCCGAGGGGTTGGTCACCTCTATCAAACCGTGTTCGGCCATTTCGAAAACCCCTACCTCCGCCGTCGCCCCAAATCGATTCTTAACGGAACGCAATAAGCGATAGGCCTGGAAACGGTCGCCCTCCAGATAAAGGACGGTATCTACAATATGCTCGAGCACGCGCGGCCCGGCAATGGTGCCCTCTTTGGTCACATGGCCAATAACGAAGACCGCCGGCCCGGCGGACTTGGCAAGTTCACGCAGGCGGTTGGCCGATTCGCGCACCTGAGTCACCAAGCCGGCGGCCGCGTCCAGTTCGGGCAGGTAGGTGGTCTGAATCGAGTCGACAATCAATATATCCGGCTTGAGCGTTGCCACATGCTCCATAATAGCGTCCAGGCTGGTCTCGGTGACTAGAAAGAGGTTCTCCGGGAAAGGTTGTTGCGCCGCGCGCAGACGTTCGGCGCGCATCTTGATTTGGCGTTCGGATTCCTCGCCGGAAACATAGAGAATCTTGAGGCGAGCAGCCATCTCAAGCGCCATTTGCAACATGAGCGTAGACTTCCCGATTCCCGGATCGCCACCGATGAGAACAATGGAGCCGGGCACTATGCCGCCGCCCAGAACGCGGGCGAACTCGCCAATCGGAAGCAAGATGCGCTCCTCGGCCTCGGCGCGAATTTCCGAAAGACGACGCGGGGTCGTGCGCGCGCGCAGGCCACGTCCTAGAGCAGGGGGTGGACTCTCGCTGATGATTTCCTCCACCATAGAGTCATACGCGCCGCACTGCGGGCATCGCCCTATGTACCCTGCCGCGATGCGTCCACATTGTTGACAGACATAACGCGTGTACGTCTTTGGCATGTCTCTATTATAGATTATAGCGCGAGCCGCCGTGCGATCTTCGCCGGCATCAGCCACGCGGCCGGGCGCGCAGCAGGAACGCAAAAGCGACAAGATTGAGCGCCAGGCTGGCAGCGACCAGATACGTCATCGTCGCCGCGCCAACCGCCTCAATCACTTTGCCTACCAACGTCGGCAGAATCATGCCGCCCAAACTATCGCCAAGCAGGATGAGCGAGCTCGCGCGACCGCTTAGGGGGATCGATTGGCCGGCCAGGGTAAACCCCATTGGCCAAACGGGCGCCATGAAAAAGCCCACCCCTACAGCAGCCAGCCACAACACAATGTCGGAGGAGGAAAACGCGATCATCAGAACCAGCATCAACAAACCGCCGCTTACCGTCACAGGAATGACACGGCGCGCCGAGAAACGAGCGCTTGCTGGAATGGCGAGCAACCGACCGAGCGTGAACGAGAGCCAGAAGGCAGAAGTCAGATATGCCGCCGCAGCAGGGGTAGCCACCCCCAAGGTGGTAGCATAGGTATACACCCAACCGCCAAAGGTAATCTCCGCTCCCACGTAGAAAAAAAGGTAGAACATGGCGGCCAGAATCGGCGCAGACAGAGTCCTATCCAGCATGCTCGAGGCATAGCGCGGGATAGTGTTGGGTTCCGGACGCGGATCACCTGACAGGGCAAACACGCGCGCGCCGGCTACCAGACCGAAGGCCGCCAGGATCAAGTACACCCAGCGATAGCCATTCTCGACCTCGATCAGTTGCGCCACCAACAAAGGCGAGAGGAACGCTCCAAGGCCAAAGAAAAAGTGCAGGGCATTCATGAAGGGGCCAACCCTTTCGCCATGCGTCCAGGAGAGTAAAGTGTTGGCGCCCGTGTTAATGAAACCATCGGCAAACCCTCGAAGCACGCTGATCAGCGCCAACAGCCAGAAAGAAGGCGCAAAAGGAATCAAAACAAGCATACAGGCCGAGAACACCTGCGCCGTTCCCAGTACCAGGTGGCCGCGCGCTCGGTCGTAAACTCGACCGCTCACGAATGTTCCCAGAGTGTAACCACCAGAGCCGGTCAGAAACAGGAAACCCACTGTCCCCAAACTCACACCGGTTTGTCCGGCCAGCACCGGCAAGGTTGGACCGGTAACTGCCGCCCCTAATCCCCCGTAGATAAACGCCCAATAATAACCGAACGTTCGCCGAACGGAATCCTGCTTTACCCAGGTAAGCACTCTTGTAAGCATTGTCTTATTATACCTGCTTTATAGGGGAAACCTCTCTTTCGTGAGTCTCCGGGGATGGCCCACAATCGCGGGTGCTTCTCCTAGAGGGTCATGTGAATCTTCGCCTTACGTAGCCGATCGGCGATTTGCCCCACACCCCTGCTTCTATTCGTACTCCTGCTTGCGGACACATTCTCCTTAGCATCGGCGCGATGGGTCGGATGATCCAGGTCTCCGGCCTGAAGCAGGACGTTCAACCGCCACATCGAGTTGCGTCATCATGTAGGTAACCGTCAGGGATTTCTCTTGACTTTTTGTCGCTTGCCCCATAGAATAAACATAACAATTCACAGAACGCAGGGAAGAGACTCCGTTCTGGAGCACCGAAGGGGCAAGCCGGCAGAAAACGAAGTCAGGCGAAACTCTCAGGTAAAAGGACCCGCGTTCTGCTCTCCTCTGGAAAGGTCCCGCGCAGGGACGCCGACGGGGCAAGCCCATTTCGCATGGGCGAATCTCTCAGGTTGTTGACAGAGGCGCATGAGTTCCTCCTCATGCGCCTTTTTGACCCTTTTCCGCGGAGGTTGGATCATGAACATTCCTGCTCACCTTAAATACGCGAAAACAGACGAGTGGTTTGACCCGGCCACCGGCAAAGTCGGCCTGACGGATTATGCGCAATCACAGCTCTCCGACATCGTCTTCGTGGAGATCCTCGTTAGCGAGGGCGAGGCGATTCAAGCGGGCACGCCGATCGCCTCCTTGGAATCGGTTAAGGCAGCGGCAGAAGCCTACGCTCCGGTTAGCGGCAAGATCGTCGCCGTCAACACAGACTTGGCCGCCAAGCCTGAATTGATCAACAGCGACCCCTACAGCGCCGCCTGGCTGGTTCAAGTCGAGGGGGGCGATGATTCGGCCCTGATGGATGCCGCCGCCTACGAAGCCTACTGCCGGGAACGCGCACACTGATCAGACGTCCGCGCAAGCGCACAGGCGAGGTAACCACCGCCAGAAGCCGGGAAGCGCGAACACAGCGACACCGATGAGACTGGTTTTTTGTCTCGTCTGCCTCGTTCCGTTGCTGGAGGTGCTATGTCCTACATTCCTTTGACCCCTGCCGAACAGGAAGCCATGTTAAAGGCCATCGGTGTGCAGACCCTCGAGGAACTTTTTCGGGATGTTCCTGCCGCCTATCGTTTTCCCCGACTGAATCTGCCACCGGCGCTTAGCGAGATGGAGGCCGCAACGGAGCTGAACGACCTGGCCGCCGGCAATGAAAACGTGCGCGATAACCTTATCTCCTTCCTTGGAGCCGGAGCCTACCATCACTACATTCCAGCAGCGGTGGATCACATCTTGCGACGCGGCGAATTCTACACCGCCTATACCCCTTATCAACCGGAAATCTCTCAGGGCACGCTGCAGGCAATCTTCGAGTATCAGTCCCTGATGTGCGCTCTGACCGGCATGGAGGTTTCGAACGCCTCGCACTATGACGGCGCGACCGCCCTGGCGGAAGCAGTTAACATGGCCTATGCCGTCTTTCGCGGGAAGCGTAACCGCATCGTTCTTTCGCCGGCTGTTCATCCTCAGTACCGCGCCGTCGTGCGGACGTACGTACAAGGGATGGGCCTCGACCTTGCCGGCGATGACATTACCAACCCAACTTCTCCTCCCGAGTCATTCGCCTCCTTGCTGGATGACAATACGGCTTTACTCATCCTACAATATCCGGATTTCTTCGGCCGCCTCTATGATTACACGGCGCTTATCCGAACGGCGCATGCGCGCGGCGCGCTCGTCTGTGTGGCGGCGAATCCCCTCGCGCTGGCACTGTTCAAGACACCGGCTGCAATGGACGCCGACATCGTCGTGGGTGAGGCCCAACCGTTGGGCATCCCACTTTCCTTTGGTGGGCCCTACTTGGGATATTTCACCACACGCAAGCAGTATGTACACAAAATGGCCGGCCGACTGATCGGCGAGACGGTGGACAATCGCGGCCAACGCGCCTATGTGATGACCTTGACAGCGCGCGAGCAGCATATCAAGCGCGAACGGGCGACATCGAACATCTGCACCAACCAGGGGTTGCTGGCGCTTGCCGCGGCGGTGTATATGTCTCTGCTCGGAAAAGATGGAATGCGCAAAGTGGCCGAGTTGTGCTACCACAAGGCGCACTATGCGGCGGATCAACTCTGCCAGATCCCCGGCCTGCAATTGGCGTTTCCTCAGCCTTTCTTCCACGAATTTACCTTGCGCCTTAACCGTCCGATAGCCGAAGTCAACGAACGTCTTCTGGAGCACGGCATTCTGGGTGGGTATGACCTCGGTCAGGATTATCCTGCCCTTTCGAATCACCTCCTGGTTGCGGTGACCGAGGTGAATACAAAAGAGGAGATAGATTATTTCGTCGCTACGCTGAAGGAGATAGGCCATGGCTGATCCTTCGTCTACCCCTAAAGTAATTGAGCCTACAGTTTTTGAACTTTCCTCGCCAGGACGACGCGGCGTCTCCCTTCCGGAACCGGATGTACCGCGCGCGGAATTGCCCGCATCGCTCCTGCGCGATACGCTTCCGCTCCCCGAATTGGCCGAAGTGGATGTCATCCGCCATTATATGCACCTTTCTCATCTGAACTATAGCGTGGATGGCGGCTTTTATCCGCTCGGTTCGTGCACCATGAAATACAATCCCAAAATCAACGAGGATATGGCGCGCCTGCCCGGCTTTGCCTTTACCCATCCCTTGCAACCTATCGAGACCGTGCAGGGCAATCTGGCGCTGATGTATATGCTCCAGGAGTGGTTGAAAGCAATCGGCGGCTTTGCGGCGGTCTCGCTGCAACCGGCGGCCGGCGCGCACGGCGAACTGACCGGCGTGCTCATCATGCGCGCGTACCATCACGATCGCGGCGACGAGAAACGGGTGAAAATGCTGATTCCCGACTCGGCGCATGGCACGAACCCGGCCTCCTCGGCGATGAGCGGCTTGCAGGTCGTGCAAATTCCTTCGGATGCGCGCGGCAACGTGGACCTGGCTGCCCTTCGCGCCCAGTGCGACGAAACCGTCGTAGGCTTGATGCTCACGAACCCGAACACACTAGGACTCTTCGATGAAAATCTAGAAGAAGCGATCCGGCTGGTTCACGCATGCGGTGGTCTGGTCTATGGCGATGGCGCGAACCTGAACGCCCTTCTAGGCATTATGCGTCCGGCCGATGTTGGTTTCGACATCATGCACTTCAATTTGCACAAAACGTTCTCCACACCTCACGGCGGCGGTGGGCCAGGGTCGGGGCCGGTCGGCGTGGCGGCGCCTCTGGTCGACTTTCTTCCCGGGCCACTCATCGGTGTTCTCGAAGAAGGTGAAGAGGACTCGCCTCCGCTATTCGGTTTCATCCAGCCTTCCAAGAGTATTGGCCGCGTCAAGGCTTTTCACGGGCACTTTGGTATGTTGGTGCGCGCCTATACGTATATTGCCATGCACGGCGCGGACGGCTTACGTCGGGTCGCGGAAGCCGCCGTGCTCAACGCCAACTACTTGCGCGTTCGTTTACAGGAGACATACCGCCTCCCTTACAACCGTCTCTGCATGCACGAGTTCGTGGCCGAGGGCCGATTCCCCGACTCGACTATACGCGCCCTCGATATCGCCAAACGACTGATGGACTATGGCTTCCACCCACCGACGTACTACTTCCCCCTCATTGTCCACGAGGCGCTCATGATTGAGCCAACCGAGACGGAAAGCAAACAAACCCTGGATGCCTTTGCCGAGGCCATGCTGAAGATCGCCGAGGAGGCGCGCACACAACCACATCTCTTGCACGAAGCCCCTCACACGACGCCGGTTGGACGTTTGGATGAGGTCAAGGCAGCACGCGATCTGGTATTGTGCTGCCCCTGGCCCCAGGAGTGAACGAACGTCGCGGCGCGCGTTGTGCGAGAAGTGATTCAACCTTTTTCAGAAACCAAGCGTCGAATGTGGATCAGAACGAAAGCTATGCACTTCGGCGCACCGCTCCCCAGCGGCGAGTAAGGATACCCTGCTGCCGCCGTTCCGCCGTTGACATTGCGGGAAGCCCGGTAAACGCCTTGTACGTCTTTGAACGTCCGGCTGCGTGGACGCGGCCAGGCGGAACTGTCCGGCGGAAAGACACAAACGCCGCGGCAGTTGCGCCACAAGCAGCATGTGGAAATGTTCGTCGTCTAGGCGACTCTCTTCCACCGCCTGATACAGGCTCGGCCGGCGGCGAAAGCGTCGGCTCTGGTTCCAATAGGCAAACGAGGCGAAGGCCCCGCCGCCCAGCAAGGCATTCGGAGTCTCGAACGGCGCATCCCGCCGCACCCGAAAAACGTGCGCGTGCGCCGCTCGACGAAATTTGATACGCCGTTAATGTTCTCTCTGGTAAACACTTGTGGTTTCACAATGCCGAGTTTCTACCAAGGGGTGGTTTTGCGCTGGGGCAAAGCCGCCCCCACATTATTAGATCTACGATCAGAAAAGAAAGCAGGTACGTTCGAGGCGCTAGAATTACTTACCGACTCGCCAAGCAAGTGTTACCAATATACTCCTATGCCAAAAGCCCCAACCACTTCACATGACCCCAGTGATGCGCTGGGCGGTGGTCAAGTTGAAGTGAACGTGGTGTTTTTTGGATGCCCTTGTTTTATCTAGACCGCTCCCCGTTTCTAACCTACCTTCGCAAGAGAGCAAACGTACAAAGCCTTCATTGGCCTGGTTTGGCAGATGCAATACCTTCTTCATCGTCAGCATGATCGTGATCGCCAACTCGCTATAGACAAACTGCCCGCCACGTGGCCTTTCTCTACAACAATTGCTTGCGCGACTCCATATATCAATCCGACAGCGAAATCGTGAGCGAACCGCGCTACGCCAGGGCCCTATCGCACACAGATCAGTTCCGGATACGGTATAATATTACCCTTGAGCATTGGTGTGTAGTGTTGTGTCTGCTGACACATAAACCAAACTCATACGCCTACGCCCTCTTTGTCAATCCTTGGTGCACGAAAGCCTATTCTGTCCTATCTTGTTGCCCCGCGAGTGTTCGTTACGGCAAAGGCATACTGCTCGTGAGCAAAGCGAAGGATTGGCTATTCCGGTGGCAGTTGGATACTATGCCGGTGTGGTAGGCTGTGCAATCGGTTCTGATCACCGTGCTCGTCTTGACCAAGCGTCAGGGATAGAGGGAATCGGACCACGCAGTTCGCGCGCCGGCCAACGCCCATACTTCCAAGACCCCCCTTGGCGCCCGCAGCCACAGCAGACGTTTGATATCTTTCACGCGCTCGTTGGGTATTGATTGAAGATGTGTTTCATGCTACACTCTGCCACAGGCTTGCTTTTCGACTTCGCTCAGAGCCTCTCTGGGCCGCAGATGGCCGACTCCGACGCTCCTGCCCACCGAGGGTGTCCTCGGTGACCTGAAACACTCCGATACCTTGATCGCACCCGATCACAGCTTAGCAAAACAAAAGGAGTCGCTCATGACAACGCCGTCTTCGCTCTTTGAGAATAACCGAAAATGGGCTGCTCAAATAACGCAAAACGATCCGTCTTTTTTCCTCCGGCTTTCTCAACAGCAAAGCCCTGAGTTTCTCTGGATTGGCTGTTCAGATAGTCGTGTGCCAGCAAATCAAATTGTTGGCTTATTACCTGGTGAACTCTTTGTTCATCGTAATGTAGCGAATCTTGTCGTTCACAGCGATATGAATTGTCTGTCGGTGTTGCAATATGCAGTTGAGATACTGCATGTAAAGCATATTATTGTCTGTGGTCATTATGGATGTGGAGGCGTAAAAGCTACATTTGAGAGCCAATCTCATGGATTAGTAGATAATTGGCTTCGTCATATCCGCGATATTCAACAAAGACGAGCAGATGAACTGTCACAGTTCCCTACGATGGAAGGGAAGATCAACCGGCTGTGCGAGTTAAATGTGATCGAACAAGTGAAGAATGTAGCAAACACCACAATTGTTCAGGAAACATGGCAGAGAAATCAAAAAGTCACTATCCATGGATGGATTTATGCCATTTCAGATGGGTTGCTCAGAGATTTGGATGTCAGCGTTTCCTCAGTCGATGATCTTGCAAGATTAGAGAATTTGTGAACAAAACGTATAACTGCTCAACATCAGCCTAACATTGTTCGCAGCAGATGGGCGGGGAGCGCTACCCTGCCCCAAGAGATTCGGCGCCGTTGAAAGCTTTCTACCTTTGGCTTTTTTCCGCCAACTCCCCGCCGTCGCGTCCAGCACAACTGCCAAAGGGCCAACGGCCGAGCCGACTTTTTAGCAGAGTTCACAACGCATAGTCGAATTCTTTCTATGGCAGTATAAATCCAGCGAAATCTGAGCACGGAGGAAGTTATGGAAATCCTTTGGGGTATTCTCGCCATTGTTGTGCTGGCAATTATCTTACTGGCGCTGTTCGAGTTCCGCGTCCGCCAGCCCGACACGTTAGTGCTGTATGAGTCAAAAGGCAAAATTGGACTGCGGGGAGGGCTGTTTTACCCGCGTCATTTCAGTCTGCTGCTCAAACGTGCACCGCATCCGATTCAACTGCATATTGAAGGTGTGGCTGCCGGGAACCTGGGGGTGGTGATCAAATTAGCCGGGTCGGTTGTCCCGGCGCTAGATAACCTGTCGGCATTGGTGCGCATCGGCGGGTGGAACAGCGACGCGGTGGCCCGCGCCGCCGAGCAGGCTAGCATCCGCCTAGAGGGGTTGGTCAAGGAATATACACAGCAATCCGAAATCCAGTCGCTTTCCTCAAAGGGGCTTTCAGAATACCTCGAAGCGCAGACCGCCGATTTCAGGCAACGCTTTGGGCTGGAGATCATTTCGCTGGCGGTCGTCTCACTTGACCCAACGGATTCGGAAATTGCCGAAGCCCTGCGCCAGCAAGAAGAAGCCCGCCTGATGGAGCAGACCGAGAGACTCAACCATCAGGCGCGCATCGCGGCGGCCAAATCGAAATACCAGGCGGACGAACAAATTGCCACGATGGAGCATGAGTTGGAATTGAAGAAACTCGCGCTCAAGAAAGAACGTCTGGAGCAGGAGGATGCCCTGGCCCAAAAGCGCTTGGAAGATGAACTGGCCCGCAGCCGCATGCGGCTGGCCTTCGAGAAGGAAGAACTGGACATCCTGAAAGACAACCCCGAACTCTTGCTTCTCACTCCGCAGGCTGCCCGCTTGGCCGAGGCCAGCCAGAGGCTAAAGAATGCCCGCACGATTATCTCGCTGTCGCCGCAAGATTTTGCGGGAACGGAGTGGGGTGAGCTGTTCCAGAAGTTGCTGCAGAAAGCGGTAGAGAAAAAAAGCGGTTAACCCTCTGCATACTGACCCATGCCATCTGACCCGCTTTTCCCCTTTCGCCTGAAGCCGATCCGGGCGGCGCGCGTTTCCGAAATCAGCGAAGCGACCGCCGCCGCGCCGATCCCGCCTGAAGAGCGTATCAACTTTCACATTGGCAACCCGCTCCAAGATGAACGGCTGATTTCGCTCTTCCTGCGGATTGCGCTGGGCGCCGATTACCGCTGCCAGGAGTTGAGGGATGATGTAGATTCGCTGCTCGAACATCTTTGCTTCCCTGCCAGTGAGCGTTCGAAACTGGAATTTCTGCATCGGCTCATCCAAACAAGCGGTCCCTACGCCCCGCGCGGAGGCTACAACCGTAAAAGCCCGCATCCGCTGGTGGAGGCTTTTGCCCGTTGGCTGGAAAATCAACCCGAACCCTTGCACTACAACTTGAACGACCCTACTGGCAAGCGCGAAATTATCCTCTCTTCCGGTGGCATTCTCGAAACGTTGCGCGTTCTCTTGACGGCGCTTTCCAACTTCTTGCAGGTGACCCCGGCGCGCATTTTTATCTACCGTCTTCCTCTGCCGGTGGCTTATTACAGCATCCCGCGCCTGCAATTCGAGACTCTGCCCGAAGACGAGATCGTTGCCCGCGCCGCCTTGGAAAGCGCGTTGGACGCCGACCCAGACTCGCCGGCCTTTCTGCTCATCGGCGCGCCGCTCAGCGAGGAAACTCGTCGCAAACTGCGCCTGTTGAGCATCGCGCGTCCGCTGTTCTTCATTGAGACCAACGATTCCCTCAACCAGCACTCATTGGCGCGCGAGGCTCGCCTCGTCCAACGCGTCATCCGCCTGCTCACACCGGGCATCTTTCATCCACGCTTGGCCTCACTCTCCACCGTCTTTGTCGTCGGCAATGCCGATCTGCTGGCCGTCATCGAAACCGTCCACTTTGCGCTTAAAGGCACGCCTTCGTCCTCTGAAATCGAACTTCTGCACTACTTGCTGGAAAACAGTTTCTCGAAAGAGCAACCACCTTCTGCTCCTGCTGCTGCCGCTACCCTACTTGAACTTGAATCGGATTGGTCCGATGCGCTGCAAGAGGCGCCCGCTCCCGCCGGCGCGCTGACCAGCTTGGCCGTTCGAGCAGGCAAGCGACTGGACAACCTGTTACAGGCCAACATCCAGGTTGCGGCACGCGCGGCGGAATCCATCGGAGACAAGGTCGAACATGTCGCGCGAATCCTCCGAGATCGTTGGGATTCCGCTCAAATGGACGAATTCGCCGAAATGGACAGCCTGACTCTGCTGGACGAACTGATAGCCAATGTGGACAACCCCGCCTGGCGCGCGCGGCTGGAGCGCAGTTTCCTGGCTGTTTTTGCCTGGCATCAGCCACAATACCGTCCGGAGACTTGTGTAGTGACGAGTGGTTCTTCGCGCACGGCGCTGGGCTTGTTGGGGTTTCATTGTGGGATCACCGATGTGGTCTTCCCTGATTTGAGTTGGACCTACGAGCAATGCTTCCCGAACGCTTATGCCGTGCCGCTCACCAATGACCTGTCGCTGGATGTGGATGCGCTGATTGCAAAGCTCGATGGTCTGTGCCGCGCCGACCCTGCCTGGCCGGAGCACGGGGCGCTTGTCATCAACAACCCGCATAACGCCACCGGGCGCATTTTCGCCGAAGAAGACATCCGCCGCCTGATGACTTGGTGCCTGGAGCGCGGCGTTTACGTGGTGGACGACCTGGCCTATCAAAACGTTGCCCCGGTGAACGACTTGCCGCTCATCAAGACCGCCCGCCAGGTGGCTGATGACTTGGTGCGTGAGGGTGTTATTACAGACGAACAAGCTGCGCGAGTGATCAGCGTGCATTCGATGTCCAAGACCGACTGTCTGGCGGGGGCGCGTCTTGCGGTGGTGGAGATTCGTCCGCCAGCGCTGCGAGCGCGTTTCTGCGCCGTCAATAACCTAATTGCGCCTAACCTGGCGGCGATTTTTCTGGCCTATCTCTTCTATCGCGGGACGCGTGAAGCCGCACGCGCGTATTGGCGGCTGCGCAATGCCATTTTCAAAGAGCGCACCGATGCGCTCGTCGCGGCTTCAGACAACCTGCCCGCCGAACGCAACCCGTTTGGATTGAAAATCATCCCGCCGGCCGGCAGTATGTACCCGCTCTTGCAGGTTAGCCGCCTGCCGGGCGGACTCTCGCTCGACTGGCTGGCCTCGGCCCTGGCGCGGCGCGGGATCGGCCTGCTGCCGTTGGCGAGTTTTGCCCGCACCGAAGCCGGCTTCGATACCGGGCGCAATACCTTTCGCCTGACCCTGGGCGGCGTGGACGGGGCCGAAACCATGCGTCACAAAGCCCGCCGTTTGCTGATTGACCTGAATCGGCTCATCGAAGAAGAAGATGCCCGCTATAACCGCAAAGAAATTCGATTCGTCGCTTCCCCCCTGCCTGCGGGCGAAGGGCTGGCGGCGATGGCGCACTGGGATTCCCTCGCCGCCCAAATCACCCGGCAGTGCGAGAGCCGCGTTGCCTGGAATCTGCTCGAATCCCTGCCCGACGTGGATAAGACCCGCCTGCGCACGGAGTTCCTAAAGAGCTACCTGCCCCGGCGGCTTGATCTGTTCCGTCAGCGCCTGCAGGAACGCGCCCTGATCGGCAATGAACTCATGCGGAAAGCCGCCGCCGATGGGCGCTGGCTGGCCGAACGATTGGAACGCGAATTCATGAAGGATTCGCTCGCCCGACGCCAGGTCGCTTTTCGCCAGCGCACGCATGACCGCACCGTTCATCCTACCCAGGCCTATTCTTTACAGGCCGAAATAGTCATAAACAACCTACAGCGCGCCCTCATGGCCGGTCAGACCCCGGCGCGCGGCCTGGTAGAACGGGCAGCGCGCGAACTCGTCAAGGAATTCTTGGGATATAACGTCAGCATCAACTCTGAACTGGAAGCGGTGGAAATCCTGACCGATGTGGACGCGCTCACCGCCGCCGAAGCATACACCGAGCTGTTCAGTGAAACACGGCTGCCAATTTTTCTCTCCTTCTGGAGCGATTGGGATGGATCGAACCGTCCCTCCGGACAAGGACACCGCTTGGCTGCCGCCGCTGTCATGGAAAACGTCCGCCGCATGGCGGAGATACTCATCCTGCTGCGCCGCGCCGACCCGCGCGCCCCCATTGCCCCCGATTTACTGGCCGAACTGGAACACCTGCCGGAACGCAGCGAGCGCTTTACACAGCTGCTCAACGAGATTACGCAACTGACACATCAACTAGAACAGCGCTATCGCGGCTTTTTGCCTTACTCGCTGAATGCCACCCCCTTGGAACGACTGGCAACCCGTTTGCGTTTGCGCCGCGACCCGGCGGAAGTCTTGTGGCAGCACAACGACCGCTACGAGCGTAAAATGCTCGAATTGCGCGCCCGGCGCCGCGTCATGCTCGAGGACTGGTTCGCGCTCAATAAACGCCTGCGTAAACAACTGCACGCCCTCATCCCCAACATTCTGGCCAGCCGTGAATCCGAGCCGCTTCGGCGCGCCGTTACCGGCTACTACGACATCTTACAGCGCGTTGTCATTACCCCGCGCATCCATCAGGGCATGATTACCTCGCGCGAACAATTTGCAATTGAGACCACGGCCTTCAACATGCAGGAAATCAACGCCATTGCAGGCAAATACGGTAACCCCGGCCTAACCCTCGCTTTGCAAGTCAGCCTCTCCACCCGCCCTGAAGCGCTGATTGCCCTCGACCGCAAGATGAATACCCAGCACGAGCGCTTCCGGCGCGAATATCCCGAGTCGAATTTACCAAACATTTGGCTGATTCCGCTCTTTGAGGACATTGAAGCGGTCGAAGGCATTCCTGAGTACCTAGATAAACTTTGGGATTACGCCAACCAAACCCGCCATGCCGAACAGACCCCCCAGAGCCGCTTCGCCGAGATAATTTGCGAAGTGTTCATCGCTGGTTCGGATTTGAGTCAGCAAATCAGCCAACCGCACAGCGCGTTTCAGTACGTCAAGGCCAAATACCGCCTTTACACCTGGCTGGCCGAACACGGGCTGGCCGATTCGATTCGCATCAAACTGGGCAGCGGCGAACCCATGCAACGGCAAGGCGGCTACTACGCGCCGGTCTCCGGTCAGCCGGCCTTTCCCAACCCGGAGCGGTATCGCAAACGCCTGGCAAAGAATCTTCCCTCCGCTGCGCTTCGCAACACCGCCTATGCCATCACACCTCTGCAGGGAGTCTTCCTAGGCGGCGATCTGCGCACCCTACAAAGCAATATCTCCGAGCAGATACGCTTCCTGCCCGTGCGCGACCGAGCCAATTTGCTCTATCACCTGCGCGAAACCCAGCAAACGCACCGCCAGCACCTGCTTCGCGCCGCCGAAACGCTCACCGAAAGCCGCTTGGGAGTGAAAGGACGCGGCGCCCAAGAGATGGAGCGCCTGACGATGGGGCTGGCCGAGCCGCTTTACGAAGGCTTTCTGACCGAATTGACCGAGCATTTCCGGCAAATTCTGTATGGTCGCCCCGAAGAGGTCTTTGGCCTGCATATCGTCTCGTATTTTATCGGGCGCACCATGCCGCAACTGCGCGACCGGCCCACCTCGCGCCGGCGCCCCGCAGCCGAGCTAGACCGGGGCCAACAAATCATCGCCAGCGTGGCCGAGATGATTCCGCTCTCGAAGCAGGGCAGTATGCTGCGCGCCATCTCCCACAACCAGGCGCAGACTGTCATTCTGGGCGTCAATCAACTGACGACCGGCCTGTTCCGCGCGCTAGAATACTATGCACAGAAGTCCTTGCCCGAAGCCGAGTGCGAGGGATTGATTGCCGAATGCATCCTGCCGCGCCTGCCGGTTTACGACATCTTGCATACTCTGCGGCTATACCAGGACTGGCGGGGCGAGATTCTGCGCCGAATCGAAACTGCCTTCCCGGCGGGACACCCTACCTTCGTTGCCCTGCGCGAAGACCACGACGCGATGCTGCGCTACCTGCCGCTCTTCCAGCAGGAACTCGTGCGGCGGCACGGCCTGAACGTGAGCGATTTCTTCCAAAACGGCATCTTCATCCCCGACCTGCTTCCCGCCCTACGCCCCGACCTGGCCGTCCTGCTGCAAGCCGACCTGTTCAACACCGACCTTGACCGTATGCTGGCGGGCAGCAACGGCAAACTCGAAGCTGCCTGGCTGAACGAAACCCGCCGCCTGCTCTCTCTGCCCGAACAGGTGCGTTCCTGGCGCGCCATTATTTGGGACCTAATGGGCGATTCAATTTACCAGCGCGTACAGAGCTTCACCGAATTGGCTACCGCTCTGCACGCTTTCTCATCCAGTCGCCCATCGGCTCCTGCCCGGTCCACCTCTCCCAGCGGACGTCTGCCCTCGAGCCTGGCCGCCTTTCTGCGCTCCTCTCGGGCAGATGACGAAATGCGTCGGTTCCTGCTCGGCGCGATGGAGCAGTTGAGCCACATTACGGAGAGCAGTATCGAAGTGCCGGTGAGCATCATTCGCGCCATTAAGGACGTGGAACGGATTGCTCAAATTGAAGAAGCCGCTCTACCGCCCGAAAAACAGGCCGTCCTGCGGTTTTGCGTGTTACAGATTGCAAGGCTAACTGGCGAAAACAGTTGAAACATCGCCCTTGCCATGTTCCTTTGCTCCACTCAGGTCAAGGCGCCGCGCGGCGCAGGCGAAGCGCAGGCTGTCGCCCCGCTCCACAAAGACCCGCAGAGGATGTCGTGAAAACTTTACGCAGAACCGAAGCAATAACAATCTCTTGATGTTCTCACAAACATGTGGAACCGGCTTATCAAGATGCCATGGGCAACCTGTATTATCACCCAATCGCAGATGGTTTTGCTACACACCATCCATCAGATACACCGAACCTCGAACGCATTTACCTAACTGCGAACGTTGCGCAAGAGATGGGATTACCAAGAGCCTCGGATTCGTCTCGTTGAGAGGGATAAGGCCTTATCCGCGCGACACATTCGCTACTGTACAAGCACGACAGGAACACAGCGCCACTCCGAAGAGAATTGCAAACGGTAAAATTGAGCAACGGCGTCGAAATCCCAATGCTGGGTTTCGGTGTCTTTCCACGTTTCGACCGCAACAGCAACAGGGGCAGGGTCATTGACGGCAAAACCTGTGAGCAGTATCCACCGACGATCAACCGCATCGTTCACGATTCCGCACATCCATCTGGCACGATTCGCCCGATTCATTGAGTGATAAAGAGCGATCCGGACGACAAAAAAGCCGAGAGCACCCTGGAACATTTGCTGACCATATCCTCCAGCCCGCCATAGAAGCAAAGCGGCCCGGAAAGTGATCTTGCACATCAGGTTAGTTCGTCAATGAACCTGGCAAAAACTCTGGTTTCAGATTGCACCCGTGTTTTCCATCAGGAATCCCGGAATGGTTCGGGAAGGAGAAGAAAACCTATGCTGCACCGTGTTCGCGATTTCTTTATCGGGCCTCCACTACCCACACAGCAAGCTTCGCATGAAAAGCTGAACAAGATTCGCGCCCTGGCGGCTTTCTCGCCGGATGCGCTCTCATCCATTGCCTACGCCAACCAGGAGATCTACCTGGGACTAGTGGCGGCCGGAGTCGCCGCCAGCGTGGCTACCAGCGGGTCAGCATGGATATACCCTATCCTTTGAAACGAGGTTACAGCGCGGGTCAGTGGATTTCGCCTACCGCTTCTCCCTGCACCGTTTCGGCCCAGGGATAGATTTCCCTCCCTTCAGGATAAAGAAGACAACCGCATGAACACATCACCGGGCTGGACAAAAAGAACAGCAGGCCGGTGAGGATAACGGACATGTCCGTGAAGACGGCAAGCAGGCGCTTCCTTCAGGGATAATTTGACATTAAAGTGTGGTGTGGGAGGTGGTCTTGCCAACGGAAAGGAAAAAATGGGGTATCATTTTACAAAATGTTTGGTATGCCAGAAAGTTACGCCGCTGACACAAGACCCTTCCGAAACTCCTAGCTTGAACGAAGAGAACCGCCGCGCGTGGGAAGCCAACGCCGAATTTTGGGACGCCCACATGGGCAATGAAGGCAACGACTTCGCCAACCTATTGTGCTGGCCCGTCGTTCGCTTCCTGCTAGACCCGCAACCGGGTCAGCGCATCCTGGATATTGCCTGCGGCAACGGCCTTTTCTCGCGCCGCCTGGCCGCGCTCGGCACAGCGGCGATCGCCTTCGACTTCCGCCAATCTCATCGAATTGGCGCGGGCGCGCACCCCTTCCTCCTTCTCGCTCCTTACTTTTCACGTCATTGATGCGACAGAGGAACGGGCTTTACTTGCTCTGGGCGAGACCACATTCGACTCTGCCCTCTGCAACATGGCTCTCTTCGACATCGCCGACATCGAGCCGCTCTTCCGCGCCTTAGCAAAATTACTCAACCCCCGGGGTGTCTTCATCTTCACCATCACACACCCGGCGCTCAACAACGCCTCCACAATCCATGTGGCCGAAGAAATGGATGACGATGGCGAAATCAAGACGATCTACTCGGTCAAGGTTTCCCGCTATCTGACCCCTTATCAGGGGCGCGGGTTGGCCGTTCGCGGCCAGCCCCAGCCGCAGGTTTATTTCGAGCGACCGCTCCGGTACTATCTCAACCTCGGCTTCCAGAACGGCTTCGTACTCGACGGCTTTGAGGAACGCGCTTTTCCGCCTGGTCACCCGCAGAAGAATCCACTCAGTTGGGGCGGCAATTTCAGTGAAATTCCGCCCGTCCTCGCCGCCCGGATGCGGCTTATCCAATCCGTGTAAGTTGCGGCTCGTTTTCCCCTCCTTACTCATCGAATGCCTCGACGCCTTTCTCTTCGCCCCTTGATCGGCGACTAATTCCCCCTTTACGCCGATCAGGAAGCGCTCATCTCTGCCTACATGGACATCCTCTGCCATGACATCGAATTTGTCAGCAACCGCGCCGGGGTATAGTCCAACCCTCTTCCTCGGCGTCGCGACACTTTTCCTGTTGTTTCCAGGCCGGTTCGAGCAAATCTTTGCCGCCCTACAGGCCGCTGCCGCACCTTGCCCGGGGCGGCCAAGACGAGGGCAAAACACTCCAAATGCAGCAAGGAAGTTCCTACCGCATCCTTTCTCCGCTCGGGATCGGGGAAATCATCCCGGTCATCTTGTGGATCGCCTTCAACCCCTTCACCGAGAGTGTCGATCCGGTTCCCTTTGTCCTCGACTTGATCGTCATGCCATAATGCCTCCAACCCGCCAATCCGGCGCGCGGGGTTGCCGGGGATGTGTTAGAATCCTATCCATGAAGCGCGTTTGCCCGCGCCTATTGGTGCTGTTCATGGCGCTTTCAGCCTGTAGCCTGGCGTCAGAAAC
>FMSI01073577.1_pt1 | contig 26355 bp, 25 predicted proteins | sample 1504471 | NCBI WGS metagenome assembly FMSI01 (sample SAMEA4475357, study PRJEB15587) | soil metagenome | biome: Soil; feature: Field | place: India | collected 2015-03-11 | depth 0 m
GAAAATTCTATTTTGATTAAATAACCCCATGTCGGTAAGATTATTTTTGATTTAAATCGCAGACTTGACTTTTATTAAAAATTGAATATACTCAATAATTATGAAAAATTTTAAGAAATACTGGATGAAGAAGGTCATAATGGGAGAGGGCTTTTCGTTCCCATAAATGAATTTATTAATGAACGAGAAGCCCACCAAAAGGTGGGCTTTTTTGTTGCCTGAATAAAGGAGGTCTGATGGGACAGAAATGGTTGGCGACATTAAAAAGACATTTAAAGTCGGGAAACGATATTGATACCCCCTGTTATATTTATGACAGGGAAAAGATAGAGGAGAATATTGAAATACTTAAAAGAAATTTCAATGGTATTGCCCGTTTGTTTTTTGCGGTAAAGGCAAATACAAATCTGGCAATCTTAAATCTGATAAGGAAGCAGGGCATTGGTGCTGAGGTTGTATCGCCGGGTGAGATATATATCTGCAAAAAAGCAGGATTTAAAAATTCTGAGATACTCTACAATAATGTTGCAAGAAAAGAAGATGAAATTTTTTATGCAATTGAAACCGGAGTAACATTTTTCAATTTTGAAAGCGAACACCAGGCAGTTCTCCTTGAAAAAGTAGCACAGAAGACAGGAAAGAAGATAAAAACATTTGCCCGCATAAATCCCGGGATATTTCCTAAAACCCATTCCCATCTTTCAACTGGCTCAGAAGCGAGTAAGTTTGGAATAAGGATGGAGGAGTTGCCTGAAGTAGTAAAAACTATAAGAAAATTTAAGTATACTGAATTGATTGGGATTCATTGCCATATTGGCTCACAGATTTTGTCGCCCAGGCCATTCATAAACGCAAGTAATAAGGTCATTGAGGCAATTAAATTTTTTAGAAGGAATGGATTTGACATTTCGTCAGTAAATTTGGGTGGTGGTTTTGGTGTTCCTTATAAGCCTGAAGAAAAGCCTTTGAATTTCAAACCAATAATTGATTGTTATAAGGCATTGAAACAGAAATATAATCTTGAGATACTACTTGAACCAGGAAGATTTTTTGTAGCAAATGCTGGATACATACTGACAAGGATAATTGATAAGAAACAAAGGAATCATTTGCCCATTTATATGATTGATGCGGGTATGACGGAAAATCCAAGGCCTGCTCTTTATGATGCATACCATCATATTGAGCCATTGTTTGAGAAAAAAGCAAAAAGATTTAAGGTAAGAGTAACCGGTCCGTTATGTGAGAATGCAGATGAATTTGGAGTATTCAATCTTCCTGAAATTGATATTGGTGATTATCTATTGATACAAAATTCTGGTGCCTATACCCGAACAATGGCTTCCACATACAATGGCAGACCATTACCTGCAGAATTTCTTATTGACAAAAAAATGAGATTGATAAGAAAAAAACAAGAATTAAGGGGGTTGATTGCAAATGAACAATGTCAAAGTATTTAAAGTTGGGGGTTCGGTCCTTTCAGAACCAGAAGACTTCTTAAAAATTGCCCGATTGATTTTGAAGTTTAAAGATACACAGATATGCCTTGTCACCTCAGCAATAAAGGGCAAGACCGATGAATTGATAAAGGTTTATACAAGGGCAGTTCCAGAACCTGATTTCTATGGCTTTGAAAAGTTTGTAGGGATGGGTGAGGTTCAATCAGCAATGATATTTGAATCGGTTTTCAAATACCTTGGCGCTAAGGCAAAGGCAATAATACCCGGAATGACTGAATGGCCCATACATATAAAACTGGAATCAAAATCACAACTCAGTCCACAAAAAATAAATGAAAAAAGGGAATTTAAACTCCTGCCCCGGGCAAAGAAGGTTGTACAAAGATATTTGATTTCTTTATTAAACAAGAAGACCATCTTGGTATTTCCAGGCTTTATTGCGCAGGACGAAAAAAATAAGACCGTTACACTGGGTAGGGGTGGAAGTGATATTTCAGCACTGCTCATTGCTGAGTTGTTAGAAGCAAAAGAGCTCATTTTAGTAAAGGATGTAGGAGGAATCTTGAGCGTAGACCCTAAAATTGTTTCAAATACAACAATGATAAAAAAACTTTCCTGGGCAGAACTTGGTGCACTGGCTGCGTCAGGTGCCCAGGTCCTGAATCCGATATCTTTAAAGCATAGAAAAAAACTTCCTAAACTACGGGTTATTGCTAATGATGGTATAAATATAGAGAATGGTGGAACCGAGATTTTGTTCGATAAAGAAATATCTATAACCCTTTCTGATAAAACCTTTGGTGTATTGACATTTATCGGTGAAAAGATTCCAGAAACACCGGGTATTTTGAGCAGTATATCAAATGCCCTGACAAAAAAAAGGATTGCCATTCATTCAATTACGATTTCAGATAATCTCCTGGCAATATATGTTGAAGAAGAAAGGTCGGAAAATGCTTATGAACTTGTTTCTACCCTAATTTCAAAAATCAAAAATCTCAAGGCATTGAACTTAAAAAAGGGAATTGCAAAGATTGTGATAAGAAGCTTAAAGTTTATCAATGAACCGGGTGCAATAAAGAAGATAGTGACACCCATTTCTCAAGAAAAGATCAATATCTGGGAAATTTTAACAGTCCATACAGATATTATGGTATTCGTTGAATCTCAGGATAAAAACAGGGCATACAATTTTATCAATCAATTATTCAAAAAGGAGAAAAATGGAAAAAAATAGAATAAAAATTGCAATAATTGGTTATGGTAATCTTGGCAAAGGTGTAAAACAGGCAATTGAAAAAAATCCGGATATGGAACTGGTTGGAATTATAACCCGAAGGCCTGAGGCAGTTAAGAAAATAGAAAAGGATATTCCCGTATTTTCCTTTGACAAATTTGATATCGTTGCTGATGTGGCAATTTTGTGCGGTGGTTCAAAAGAGGATATATTTGGCTCTGGAAATAATAAAGAATTGACCAAGGTGCGAATTTCAGACCCTTATGCGCATGGTCAGGGACTATATTTTGCCCAGTTTTTTAACACGGTTGATAGCTTTGATACGCACCGACGCATTCTTGATTATTATCACCATATGGATAAGGTAGCACGATTGAACCGACACACCTCAATCATATCTGCAGGCTGGGATCCAGGAACATTTTCATTAGAAAGGGTAATGGCGGATGCCTTTTTACCCGAAAGCAGGATTTATACATTCTGGGGGCCTGGGGTGAGTCAAGGGCATTCAGATGCGGTCCGTCAGATTCCTGGTGTTCTTGATGCACGTTCTTATACAATTCCGATTAAAAAATCAATAAAAATGGTGAGAAATGGTGAAAACCCTGATTTGAAACCTAAAATGACGCATAAAAGGGTTGTTTATGTTGTTGCCCATAAGGATGCTGATAAAAAAGAGATAGAAACAAATATAAAACAGATGCCCAATTATTTTGCGGATTATGATACAAAAATTGTATTTATCTCCGAGAAAATTTTTAATAAAAAGCATAATGATTTTCCACATTGTGGTTCAGTAATCCTTTCGGGTAAGACAGGCAGAAATAGTGATGCGGTGATTGAATATCATTGTAGATGGGATAGCAATCCTGAGGCAACCGCGAGTATCCTTGTTGCTTGTGCAAGGGCTTGCTTTAGATTCAATAAAGAGAAAAGATATGGTGCGCTGACGATGTTAGAAATTCCACCTTATTATTATTCAGTGCATTCAATCGACGAACTACTTCAAAATTATATGTAATACATAAATTATCTGGGTGTCAATACAAACATTTTCAAGCCGTGGATAACAACGATTTTTTGAGCAAAAGCAGAAAAATAGATAATTATTGACACTAATGTAAAATTGAATATAATTGGCTATGGAATGTACCTTAGACAAAAATAAGAAAGATTGCACCTGTACCTACGAACCCTGTTCAAGAAAGGGCAGGTGCTGTGATTGTCTGCGTTATCACCTAAAACACAACGAACTTCCTGGATGCTGTTTTCCCCCTGAAGTTGAAAGGACCTATGATCGGTCTTTTAAAAGATTTATCAAAACCGTGGTGTGATAGTGGAACTCATATTTGAGACTTCAAAACCAGGAAGAAAAGGCTATTCTTTGCCATCCCTTGATGTCCCTGAGTTCAAATTACCTGAAAAATATCAGCGTAAGGTATTGGCTGAATTACCCGAGGTGAGTGAGCCAGAGATTATGCGTCACTTTGTTAATCTATCAATTCTTAACCATCATGTTGACAAAGGATTTTATCCCCTCGGTTCCTGTACGATGAAATACAATCCAAAGATAAATGAAGAAACCTGCCGTTATTCTGGTTTTGCTCATCTCCATCCTTTACAGTTAGAAAAAACGGTACAGGGTGCTTTGAAATTGATGTATGAACTTGGAGAATATTTAAAGCAAATTGTAAATCTGGATGGAATTACATTGCAACCTGCTGCTGGTGCACAGGGTGAATTCACGGCAATCAGTATGTTCAAGGCATATTTTAATAAAAAAGGGGAGCCAAGAAAATATATTCTGGTCCCGGATTCTGCCCATGGCACCAATCCTGCAAGTGTTAATTTTTCAGGGTTCAAGCCACTCACCCTGAGTTCTGATGAGCAGGGGTTAGTTGATATAAAAAAGCTTAATGAATTGATGAATTCAGAGGTTGCAGGTTTAATGCTCACAAACCCCAATACCCTTGGGTTATTTGAAAAGAATATAAAAATGATATCTGAAATCATTCATTCCCGGGGCGGACTTTTGTATCTTGATGGTGCTAATTTGAATGCACTCCTTGGTCTAGTTAGAGCAGGGGACTTAGGTTTTGATGCAGTCCATTTTAATCTTCACAAGACATTTTCAACCCCTCATGGCGGTGGTGGTCCAGGTTCAGGACCGGTTGCGGTTCGTAAAATGCTTGAGCCATTTTTACCTGTACCGGTTATTAAAGAAAAAGACCAATCTTATTATTTTGACTATGACATTCCTAATACGATTGGCAAAGTCCAGTCCTTTTATGGTAATTTTCTTGTTATGGTTCGTGCCTATACATTTATTAGAATGATTGGTGAAGATGGATTACATTCTATTTCCCGTGCGGCGATCTTGAACGCCAATTATATAATTCAGAGTTTAAAAGATTATTATCATTTACCTTATTTAGGTTTATGCATGCATGAAGGTGTGCTTTCAGGGAAGAATTTGAAAGATAATGGGGTGAAAACCGTGGATGTTGCAAAGCGCCTTTTAGATTTTGGATTCCATGCACCAACGGTATATTTCCCGCTTACAGTGAGTGAGGCATTGATGATTGAGCCCACAGAGAGCGAGTCAATCCAGACGATTGAAAGATTTATTGAAACAATGATCCAGATTTACAAAGAAGCAAAAGAAAATCCTGATATTTTAAAATCTGCTCCCCATAATACACCGATTCGCCGCCTTGACGAAGTCAAAGCAATAAAGGAATTAAAATTGAAATGGCCGAAGCAAAATTTGAAATAACTGAAGAAAGAAAAAATTTTTTGATAAATAAAATTGCCCAAAAGGTTGTTGATTTACGCTTATCACCGCTGGCAATTGTTTTCCTTGAATCTTCAAAACCATTAACATTTTTAGGTAATCAATTAATGATTTTTATGCAACCTTTTTATCGGGCATTTTTTTCTTATCAGGAATATGAAGAGATTGCAGTCATGCTTGAGGACCGGAATAATATTGAAAGACTGATATGTGCAATTGAACATCTTGAGGAGGAACGACATGGAGCTAAAAGATCCAAAAAGAATCCTTGCAACTGATTGCGGAAGCACTACGACCAAGGCAATTTTGATTGAAAAAAGAGGGGATGAATATCGTCTCATTGTTCGTGGTGAAGCACCAACTACGGTTGAATCACCATTTGAAGATGTAACAAAAGGTGTGCTCAACGCCGTGCGTGAGGTTGAGGAACTTGCAAATGTAAAGGTGCTTGATGGTGAAAACATTATAAAAGGTGTAAATGGCTCTGAAGGAGTTGATTTTTATGTTTCAACCTCCAGCGCTGGTGGGGGTCTCCAGATGATGGTAGCAGGTGTTGTGCTCACGATGACTGCCGAGAGTGCTGCGCGCGCCGCACTCGGTGCCGGTGCTATTGTTATGGATGTTATTGCCTCCAATGACGGTAGATTACCACATGAAAAGATTGAGAGGATTAGAAATTTGAGACCGGATATGATTCTCCTTTCTGGTGGGGTTGATGGTGGAACTATATCCCATGTTGTTGAACTTGCGGAATTGATTAAGGCTGCTGACCCAAAGCCCCGTTTTGGTGTTGGTTACCGTTTGCCCGTGATATATGCTGGGAATAAGGATGCACGCCAGGCAATTCTTGATATATTGAAAGAGAATACCGCCCTTGTAATTGTTGAGAACCTAAGACCTGTGCTTGAACGTGAAAATCTCAATCCTGCCCGGCATAAAATTCACGACCAGTTTATGGAACATGTTATGGCGCACGCCCCGGGATATAAAAAACTTATGGAAATGACAGATGTTCCAATTATGCCCACACCTGGTGCCGTTGGTCTTCTTGTGGAGACGGTTGCCCGAAAAGAAAATATTACCGTGATTGGTGTTGATATTGGTGGTGCAACTACCGATGTATTCTCAGTTTTTCAGGGCGTGTTTAACAGGACAGTGAGTGCCAACCTTGGGATGTCTTATTCAATAAGCAATGTCCTCGCTGAAACTGGTATCGATAATATAATACGCTGGCTACCTTTTGAAATTGAGGAAAGGGACCTCAGAAATAGAATTAGAAACAAAATGATTAGACCGACGACCATTCCCCATACCCTTGAGGATTTAAAAATTGAACAGGCAATTGCCCGTGAGGCATTAAGGCTTGCCTTTGAACAACACAAATCAATGGCAGTGGGGTTAAAAGGAGTTCAACAAGAACGGACAATTTCTGATACATTTGCCCAGACAATGACCGGTGAAACTTTGATTGACCTTATGGCATTGAATCTTTTGATTGGTTCTGGTGGTATCCTATCTCATGCTCCAAGAAGACACCAATCAGCACTTATGATGATAGATGCATTTCTACCTCAAGGTATTACAAAACTTGCCGTCGATTCAATCTTTATGATGCCCCATCTTGGTGTACTCTCCACCGTCCATGAACAATCTGCAACTGAGGTATTTAATAAAGATTGTCTTGTACCCTTAGGGTATTGTATTGCTCCAGTTGGTGAGGGTCGAGAAGGTGTAAATGTTTTAAAAGTGAGAATAGAAGATGAAAAAGGAACAAACGAGAAAACCATAAAATATGGTGATCTTGAACTCATTCCTTTATCGATTGATAAAAAGATAAAGATTATACTGCATCCAGAGCGTGGTTTTGATGTTGGTAATGGAAAAGGAAAGGTCGTGGATACCGTTTTAACGGGTGGTGTGGTGGGAATCATTATTGATTGCCGTGGCAGACCTTTTATTCTACCCGAAGATAAAAAGAAACGGATTGAACTGCTTAATAAATGGTTTAAGGCAATCAATATGTATCCAGATAAATAGAAAGGAGTAGATTTTATGCCTGTACCAAAGAGACGTCATTCGCATTCAAGGAAAAATAAAAGACGTGCGCAGTTCAAGATGAAGCCTCTGCAATATATTGAATGTCCAAAATGCCACAGTCCGAAACAACCGCATAGGGTATGCCCAGTCTGTGGAACTTACAAAGATACATTGGTGGTAGCTCCTAAAAAAGAAAAAACATAAGAAGATTGAATAGCATTATGAAAAAGATGGATTATACAAGCTACTATAGGTGTAATTTTGTTGTCAAAACGGAGTGAAAAATGAAGATTGGATTTGATTTAATGGGTTCTGATGGTTCCCCGAAGATTGAAATTGAAGCACTAAAACTCCTTAAGGATTTTATAAAGCAAGAACTCGTTGTCGCTGGTAAAGGTGATTATGAAATGGCAATCCGCAATCTGGGATTTGAATATCGGATTGCAGAAGAAGTCATTGGAATGCATGAAATCCCTACGGTGGCAGTGAAACAGAAAAAAAATTCTTCTTTAGGCTTGCTTTTTTCTATGTTGAAAAACAAAGAGATTGATAGTATCGTGAGTGCAGGAAATACCGGTGCAATAATGGGATTCAGTTTCTTTGAGCTTGGTACAATTACAGAGAATGCAAAACCCGGGCTTGCGATTACTTTACCTACAGAATCAGGCTATTCTGTTTTGATCGATGTTGGTGCAAATATCAAACCCAGACCGGTTGATTTATTGTATTATGGTATTATGGGTTCAATATTAGCCCGAATTGTCCTGGGAAAACAAAATCCAAGGATTGGATTATTAAATATTGGGTCAGAAAGCGTAAAGGGTGATGAGATAAGGCAAAAGGCATATCATCTATTGAAAGAAGGTTGTGAACATTTTGTGGGGAATATAGAGGGTAACAATCTTATGAAGGGTTTTGTTGATGTGATTGTAACAGATGGATTCACCGGCAATGTTTTATTAAAATACTCTGAAGGAATTGTTGATGCCTTATGGCATATGTTAAAAGAGGCTGTGGATGCAGCTATGCGCAGAAAATTTGGACAATTCCTTGTTAAACCAGCAATGAACGATTTAAAGGCAAAATTCAGTTATGAAGAATATGGTGGGGGTATATTGCTCGGTGTGAATGGTGTGGTGATAATCTGCCACGGTCATTCTTCACCAATTGCTTTAAAAAATGCCATACTTATGGCAAAGAAATGTGTAGAATTTAACATTACTGAAGAAATACAAAAGGTGCTAAAAAAATGAGAGCATATATTGCTGGGATTGGAACATATGTGCCAGATAAAGTTTTAACCAATTTTGACCTTGAAAAAATGGTTGAAACTTCAGATGAGTGGATAAGAACTAGATCCGGAATCAGTGAGAGACGTATTGTTGATGAAAAAACAGCAACGAGCGATTTGGCGGTTATTGCGACGAAGAAGGCTATGGAAAATGCGGGCATTGAACCGAAAGATATAGATGCAATCATCCTTGGTACCGCCACGCCCGATATGCTCTTCCCCTCCACAGCCTGTCTCGTTCAAAGTCAGATTGGCGCACGTCCGATTATGGCATTTGATATATCTGCTGGTTGTAGTGGATTTCTATATGGCCTGGGTATTGCAGATTCAATGATAAAAAACGGTTACGATAATATCGTCGTGATTGGTGCCGAAACATTGAGCAAGGTAACTGATTTTACTGACCGGGCAACTTGTGTTTTGTTTGGTGACGGTGCTGGTGCGGTCATTGTAAAAAAGAATAACGAAGATAATTATGGAATAATCGCCTCATACTTTGCTGCGGATGGTTCCGACTGGAAATTACTCCACCAACCAGCCGGTGGTTCAAGAATTCCTGCTTCAGAGGATTCAGTCAAGAATAGATTGCACTATATAAAAATGGAAGGGAATGAAGTCTTCAAACTTGCCGTGCGGGCAATGATTGAATCAGCGGTAAAGACTCTAAAAAAAGCAAATCTAACCGCAAAAGATGTGGCATTATTAATTCCCCATCAGGCAAATATGAGAATTATTGAAGCAACGGCGAAAAGACTTAATATACCAATGGAAAAGGTATATGTAAATCTTGATAAATATGGTAATACATCTGCTGCATCAATACCTATTGCCCTTGGTGAAGCCCTCCAGGAAGGCAGAATAAAAAAGAATGATTATGTACTTATGGTTGCATTTGGTGCTGGTTTTACCTGGGGCGGGATTCTAATAAAAATATAATCTATTTCCCAGAGATGTGCTGACACAATTTAGATATCCCTTCTAAAATATCTTTTGTTGCCTGCTTAGATCTATAATTTTTTATCAAATAGAATCTAATTTCTCATTTCTTGACTTTTCTTTGATTGTCTGCTATAATACTTAATGAAAATCGTTAGCACAAACCGCAAGGCGGGTCATTTATATGAAATAATTGATACTTACGAAGCAGGCATAGTGTTGAAAGGAAGCGAGGTCAAATCATTACGCCTGGGAGAGGTCTCTTTGGGCGACGCCTATGCTGAGGTTAAAAACGGTGAGGTATTTCTATATAATCTCCATATTACCCCTTACCGGTTCAGCACCATCTCTACCCCTGAACCGAAGCGAAAGAAGAAGCTCCTTTTAAATAAAGATGAAATCAAAAAATTATACGGTATCGTTACCCAAAAAGGCAATCTTTTAATCCCTTTAAAAATTTACTTCAATGAAAAAGGATATGCAAAGGTGACGATTGGTGTATGCAGGCGTAAAAGATTATATGACAAAAAAGATAAGATTTTACGTGAAGAGGCAAAAAAAGATTTGAAGAGGATTAAGAGTTTAAACCAATGACCATTTTATTTATTATATTATTTAACTTTGTCCCCACATATGAAATTATATATGAAAATAATTCTTGCATAGTCCAGAGTGAGATTATTGAAGGGCAAGATTATTTACCATTGAAACCAATTGCTGAATTGTGTGAAATCAATTATGTCCTTGATAAAATTTATCAGCGGTGCATAATTTCGTCTGAAGAGCACGGGATACAAATAATATCAGACATCTCTGTCATAAAGTATGATACAACATATTTCTATATCCCTTTTCCTCCTCACTATTTTAATGAGGATTTCTATATCCCGGCATTTATAATTCCAGATATAATCGGTTCAAAACTTAAAAAACTTATTTTTTTAAAAAAAATAGAAGAAATACCGGTAATTGATAAAATTGATTTAATCACACGTACGGATTCTACAATTCTGAAATTTTCCTGGAAAACACCTGTGGATTTTGATGTCCTGTTTTCACCACAACAGACGATTATTGAGCTTGATGGAGTGTATAAAGAAAAGACGAAATTAAAACCCAAAGGAGCAGTTAAATCTTTAAACCTACAGGCCTACAAGACATACACAAGAATAGAATTGGATTTAGAGGGTATAAATGCCTGTTTGGAAAGGAATAATGAGATTGTTTTTTATAAAAAGGTTGCAAAAAGAGTGGAATTGATTGTTCTTGATCCTGGGCATGGGGGGATTGATCCCGGGGCAATTGGAAAAAATGGTTTGTACGAGAAGGATGCGAATCTTGATATTTCAAAGATATTGAAAAAATTTATTGAAGATAGTTTAAAAGTTAAAGTTTTGTTGACAAGAGACAAAGACCAATATTTATCATTGAGGGCAAGAACCAATTTTGCCAACAAAAATGCGGCAGATATCTTTGTGAGCATCCATTGTAATGCCTCACCAAAGAGCAGACAGGCACGCGGATTTGAAACATATTTTCTCTCTGAGGCAAGAACCAATGAGGAGCGCGCGGTTGCGGCAATGGAGAATGCTTCTTTGATATTTGATGAAGAAGTGAAAACATCCAGTGATATTAATTTTATTCTCTACGACCTTGCCCAGAGTCTCTTCCTTGAAGAATCAAATAATCTTGCCGAAGCAATCCAGACAAGTGCGGAGAAACTACTTAATATCCCCGCACGGGGGGTGAATCAGGCAGGATTTTATGTTCTAAGGGGAGCATTTATGCCTGCGGTATTGGTTGAATGTGCATTTATCTCTAATCCCGAAGAAGAAAAATTATTGAGGCAGAAAGAATTTAAACAAAAAATTGCCCATGCACTATTATGTGGATTAAGAGATTTTATTATAAGATATGAAAGGAGATTAAACCATTGAATAACGCTCCAATTGGTGTATTTGATTCAGGTATAGGCGGACTTACCGTGGTTAGGGAAATCCGAAGAACACTTCCGAAGGAAGATATAATTTATCTCGGTGATACTGCTCGCCTACCTTATGGAACAAAGTCATTTGATGCAATCATACAATTCTCACGCGAAAATACAAAATTCCTACTTGCTCGGAGGGTTAAATTTATAGTCATTGCCTGTTACTCTTCTACTTCAGTTGCCCTTGAAATACTCCAGAAAGAAAACAGTATTCCTATCATTGGAGTTATAAAACCAGGTGTCAAGAAGGCGCTGGAATTGACGAAAAATAAAAAGATTGGTGTCATTGGAACAACCTTAACCATCCAGAGCGGTGCTTATGAAAAGGCATTTCAGGAACTGTCAACCGATATTGAGGTTATTGGTAGACCCTGCCCATTATTCGTTTCGCTCGTTGAAGAAGGATTTATAGACCATCCTGTTGCTGAAATGGTTGCCCGGGAATATCTTGAACCACTTAAAAAAGACCGTATTGATACATTATTACTTGGTTGCACACACTTTCCATTATTACTTAAGGTTATAAAAAAGATTTTAGGCAATATAAATTATGTGGATGCAGCACAGGAATTAAGCATAGAACTGGCTTATTTACTTGCTGAAAAGGATTTATTAAATCCTTCAGGTGAAGGTAATATCACTGTATATTTGACTGACTTTTCAATGAACTTTAAAGAGATTGCCGAAAAATTTTTGGGTGAGCCTTTGAAAAATTATTTTCGTGCTGCATTGAGCTCAACATAAAGGAGGCTTATGAGGATTGATGGAAGACAGAATGACCAATTGAGGAAGATAGAGATTCAACTTGACTATCTTGATTATCCCGCGGGCTCCTGTCTTTTTAAACTTGGCAAGACTGTTGTATTATGCGCTGTCACGATTGAAAATCGTGTTCCACCATTTCTTGTAGGAAAAGGACAGGGCTGGTTAACCGCAGAATATTCGCTGCTGCCCGCATCTACAAAAGAGAGAACCCAGCGGGAAGCGAATATTGGAAGACTAACAGGTAGAACCCAGGAAATAAGAAGGTTTATTGGCAGGGCATTGAGACCTATATTTGACCTCTCGGTTGTTGGCGAGCGAACTTTTCTAATTGACTGTGATGTTCTTCAAGCTGATGGTGGCACAAGAACTGCCGCGGTGAATGGTGCATTTCTGGCATTATACGATGCAGTGAAGAAACTTTGGACAAATAAAGAATTCTCCCAATTCCCTATTCTTGATTTTGTTGGTGCAATAAGTGCTGGTATAGTCAATGGTGAAATACTCCTTGACCTCTGTTATGAAGAAGATTCTAATGCCGAGGTTGATATGAATCTGGTGATGACAGGCCGTGAGAAGATAATTGAAGTCGGTGCAACTGCAGAAAAGATTCCAATGACAAAACATGAACTTGATAGATTGCTGGAGTTTGCAAAGACCGGAATAAAACAGATTATTGAAATTGAAAAGAAGGTTATTTCTGGATAATATATGCCTACAACCCTGCAGGAATTCAGACGCAAGGTTTCAGAGAAACAATGGGGGACAAGACTTGATCAGTATCTTTATATATCAGGGATCGGTTTATCAAGGAATCTTATACAGAAATTAATAAAACAGAAAAAAGTTCTGGTAAATAATAAACCTGTAAAATGTTCGTATCGGGTAAAAGAGGGAGATGAGATTTATGCAACTTTTGAATTGCAAACAGGATTGGAGATTAAGCCAGAAAATATTCCACTTGATATTATATACGAAGATAATGACATTATCGTCGTGAATAAACCAAAGGGTATAATCGTCCATCCGGCAAGAGGACATTTTGAGCACACAATGGTCAACGCATTATTACATCACTGTGGAAGACTTCCCAGCTTGACTGATGAAGTAAGACCTGGTGTTCTGCATCGCCTTGATAAAGATACAACCGGACTTATCATCTTTGCCAAAAGCGATGAGGCATTAAGCAATTTAGGTAAGGCAATCGCACGCAGGGAGATTCAAAAAAAATACGATGTTTTATGCTGGAATTATCCAGGGATGAACGCAGGTATCATTGAAGCACCGATTGGCAGGAGCTGTGTTATGAGAACAAAGATGACTGTAACACCACTTTCAAGCAAAATGGCAACGACAAAATATCTTGTCTTAGAAAAATTTCCAATTGCAAGTTATTTGAAAGTCTGGCTCATTACAGGCAGAACCCACCAAATTCGTGTCCATTTGAATTATGTCGGTTGTCCGGTAATCGGCGATAAAGATTATGGAGGTAGAAGTCCTAATGTTATAAAAAAATCTGCATATTTATCAAACTTTCAAGAAATATTAAAATTGATTGACCGACAGGCATTACATGCATCAGAATTAGAATTTAAACATCCGCGTACCAAACAACTCTTACACTTCTCTGCTCCATTGCCGGATGATATGAAAATTATATTAGAGTATTTGAGAAAAAACTTTCCCGAATAGTTTTTATTCGATATACTCAACCCCATCCATATAGGGTCTTAAGACATCAGGAATTTTTATCCTTCCATCTTCAGTCTGATAATTTTCTACAATTCCAATAAAGGTTCTTGGTGTTGCAAGCCCTGAACCATTTATTGTATAAACATAATCAACACCGCCTGTGGATTTACGATATCTTATCATTGCCCTTCTTGCCTGATATTGTTCATAGCAGCTGACCGAAGAAACCTCAAGCCATTCACCCATACCTGGTGCATATACCTCAATATCATAGGTTTTGGCTGAGGCAAAGGTCATATCACCACTGCATAAAAGCAAAATCCGATAAGGTAAGTTAAGAAGTTTTACAACTTCTTCAGCATCATTCAATAATTTTTCAAATTCTTCATATCCGGTTTCAGGTGTAGTAAATTTGACAAGTTCTACTTTGTTGAATTGATGCACACGGGTTATTCCGCGAACCTCTTTTCCGTAAGAACCAGCCTCACGACGGAAACAGGGGGTATATGCGGCATAACATATGGGAAGTTCTTTTTCGGGAATAATCTCTTCACGATGCATATTTGTTAAGGGAACCTCAGCAGTAGGAATAAGATAAAATCCATCATCCCTGCATTTATACATTTCCGATTCTAATTTCGGCAATTGTCCTGTTCCATAAAAACAATCAGGATTATTGAGAACAGGCGGGAATATCTCTTTATACCCGTGTTTTTTAGTATGTAAATCAAGAAAGAAATTTATTAGTGCCCGTTCTAATTTTGCACCCATCCCTTTATATAATATGAATCTTGAACCAGCGAGCTTCGGTGCCCTCTTTATATCAAGTATATCAAAGGCCTCACATATTTCCCAATGTGGAAGGGGTTTGAATTTGTATTGTGGCGGTTCTTTAAGACCCCTAACAAATTTATTATCAGCACCTTTTTTCCCCACCGGCACACTGGGGTGGGGGATATTGGGCAGTAACAACATTAATTCATTAAATTTAATCTCTATCTGTGTCAATTTTTCTTCAAGCTCTTTTATTTTATCACCAATTGCTCGTGCTTTCTGCATCAATTCAGAAGTATTTTTTTTCTCTCTTTTTAATTTTCCAACTTCTTCGGATAATCTATTCCGCTCTTTTCTTGAATTATCAATCTCAGCAATTAGTGCTCTTCTCCGTTTATCTATCTCAAGTAATTCATCGAAATCGAATTCGATGCCACGATTCTGTAATGCCTGCCTGATTATATCTGGATTTTCTCTCAATAATTTCAAATCCAACATAGAAGCAAGTATACCTTAAATCTTTCAAAAGTCAATTGTAAAAAGCAATTAGTTTTAAAAGGCAACATTTTGCCGACAGAATAAAATATGTTGACGAATATGCTCAGCAGTAGATTGATAATAACCGATATCAAATAATTGCTCTGTTTTTTTCTTGACTTAGCATACTGGCTGTGTATAATAGAAATCAAAGGGGGTGATTGCGATGCCGAAAGGATTATTATCCTTCATCAAGTGTGCGGGTTGAGCAAGCAAGATTTCTAAAGCGCAGTTAGCGAAGGCACTTTCAAATCTGCCTCCAATTGTGGATCCTAATCTGCTGGTGGGATTGAATACTGCGGATGATGCAGGTGTGTATAAAGTGAATGACCATTTGGCTATTGTTTATACGGTTGATATTCTTGCGCCGGTGGTAGATGACCCTTATTTGTTCGGTATGGTTGCAGCAACGAATTGTATATCGGATATATATGCAATGGGTGGTGAACCCAAATTGGCATTGAATGTTGTTGGATTTCCAGGTAATGGCGACCCAGTGATACTTGGTGAAATACTTAAAGGTGGACAGACAAAGGCGCAAGAAGCTGGTGTTACCATTTGCGGTGGACATACCTTTAACTCTGAAGGGATAATGTATGGACTTTCGGTCATCGGTTATATCAATCCCCAGAAGATAGTCACAAATGCAAATGCGAAACCCGGTGATGTAATTCTTCTTACCAAACCAATTGGCGTGGGCACGATTATCCAGGCAACCCTGCTTGACAAAGCAGAAGGGATAGATTTGAAGCCGGTTTTTGAAGGAATGACTACCTTGAATAAAAATGCATCCAGAGTAATGCAGGAAGTCGGGGTCGACGCAGCAACTGATATAACTGGTTACGGACTTGTTGGACATTTAGTGGAAATGGCTGAGGCGAGTAATGCAGGTATTGAGTTGTATGTATCCAAAATTCCAGTCTATCCCGGGGCTATTGAAATTTTAAGGAGTGGCATTGTTGAACCCGGTATTACAATGAATATAAAATCTTTTTCAGACAGGGTTGAGAAAGGGGATATAAGCTTGGAGATTGGAAATTTAGTATTTGGTTCTGAGACCTCCGGTGGTTTGGCAATTGTATTACCTGAGGAAAAAATTAATTTATTTATGGAAAAATACCAACGCTCGGTCAGGATTATTGGATGTGTAACAAAAGAACATCCTGGTATATTGAAAATTTTTAATTAATGATTGACATCAAAAATTTTTTCTATATACTTTAGTTATGAATAGAACATTATTAATAATAAAACCAGATGCAGTAAAAAGAAATTTGATCGGTAATATATTAAAACATATTATGGACGCCGGATTCAAGATCGTGGCGATGAAGATGATATGGCTGACAAAAGAGCAGGCCGGACGATTCTATGAGATACATAAGGGTAAAGAATTTTATAACTGGCTTGTTGATTTCATCTCATCAGGACCCGTCGTTGTTGCCTGTTTGCAATATCCTGATGCCCCTAAAAGACTACGCGAAGTCGTTGGTGCTACAGACCCCAAAAAGGCTGCACCTGGGACAATCAGAAATTTATATGGAACATCCGTTGGTGAAAATGTGGTACATGCATCAGCACCTGATGAGGACCCTCATCGAGAAATAAATTTCTTTTTCAGTCAGCAAGAGATTTTTGATTTTTAAATATTTCAAAGTTGTCCATTATTTTTTATTAACCTTCACATTAGCAATTATTTCTTGTCCGAATCCAGGGACTAAAGAGATAACAATAGAAAAGATCGCGGAAAAAGAATTCCTTATTGAAGCAGAACATAATGCAGAAGGGAAACCACTGTATGCATTTGAACTTTTAAAAAAAATCCACGGTTCGCAATACACAATTGAAAAAATAAAAATCCTTTTGAAAATTTATCTTGAGCAAAGGGAATACACACGGGCATCAGCTTTATTAGACAGCCTGCAAAATATTGAGGTATTGACAGGAGATTCATTATTCAAAGAGATTTGTTTGCAGGTATATATTAATAAAAAAAACTGGAAGGAAATCATAAATTTTACTAATAACTCATTATTAAAAGGCATCGCATTATACAACCTTAGAAGATACAGTGAGGCAATAGAATATTTATCTCAAGATTCGGAATTAAATGAATATCGGTTAATTTATTTATCCCGCTGTTATTGTAAATTGAATGACTTTCAGAATGCCCTGAATGTTGCCCTTAAGATTGATTCAATAAGTCCTGTTTTATCCCCGGCGTATCAAAATTTACTTTTCGACCTTTCGCTCGGCTCTGCCGATATTTCCATGATCAAAAAAGTATTGCCGAAAGTAAAGGAATCATTCGCAAGAAAATTTTTGCTTCTTAAAATATATGAGCGTGAAAAAGATAAAGTTAATTTCAAAAAACTTGCCTTTGATTTAATCGTCAATAATCCTTCATCTCCTGGGGCAAAATATTGTATAACAGTATTAAAACCCCAAAATAAGAGTGAATATAAACTATTCGGTAAGGTTGCCTTCATCCATAATGATTATTCCCTGGCAACGAAATTTCTCAATAAAGCAACAAAAGATAGCGATGTGAGTTATTATCTTGGTAAAATTGCTTATGACCAGCAACAATATAACAATGCATTGGGCTATTTCCGTAGCAGCAATCGTGCTGAGGCATATTATTACCGGGCATTGATTTTTGAAAACCGTCAGGACTACCGCTCAGCAATAATCGTATATGATTCATTAATAAATCAATATAAAAATTCAAAATATGCAATAAGGGCATTGAAAAGGAAGGCATTTTTAATGGAGGATATGGGTGATACACTTGGTGCAGTTGAAACATTTGTAAAAGTTAAAGAAAAAACCACAAATTTCCGCGCAGGATTACAACTTTTTAGAATTGGAAAATTGGACAGAGCGCTTGAGATATTTTCAAATTATAAGGAACCAGATTTTATATACTGGCAGATTAAAATAAGAGAAAGATTGGGGGAATCCACAGATAGTTTGCGAAATTACCTATCACAGAATTTTCCCCTTTCTTATTATACATTAGTAAAAAACAAAGGGAATATTCCCACTGATACTACATCGATTGACATCTGGCTCCGTCAACTTGGTGATACAACCACGACCTTTGACCAGCAGGATTCTTTACACATCAAAAAGGCACTCGGATATTTCTCAATCGGTGAAAAAAAATATGCATTTTCTGAACTCGAAGCAATTGAAGATAAATCCTTTGCTGACTTGATTCATCTTAGTAGATTATGTGCTAAATATGGTTATGATTATGGCTCAATAAAATTCTCTCTGGAATTGAAAAAAAGGTTTGAAAATTATAACGATTCAAAGATTTACCCAGAGGAATTTTTGAGATTACTCTATCCTGTACGATATCTATTTTCAATCAAAGAAAACACTAACGACGTCTGGCTTACACTTGCCATAATCTGGCAGGAGAGCCTATTTGACCCTGATGCCAAAAGTCGTGCTGATGCAAGGGGATTAATGCAGATAATACCTAGTACAGGAAGGTTGATCGCCCATGAACTCGGTATGACTGATTATTCACTTTATGACCCAGATATTTCAATCAAATTTGGCAACCATTATTTTAAAAAGATGCTAAATGAATTTAATTCCATACCTCTTGCCCTTGCGGCTTATAATGCTGGTCCAACAAATTTAATTAGGTGGCTCAGGAAAAATTATAATGCAGAAATAGATGAATTCATTGAATTAATTCCTTTCGGTGAGACCCGAGATTATGTAAGGTTTATATTAGCACGTAAGATTATATACAAAATGATCTGGGAAAATATTTTTGATTGAACCGGAGGTTCTTTGCTAAAACGCGTTTATCTTGCACAGGACGAATTCGGTGCAATAACAATAAAGGAAATGTTAAAGGGACATAACATAGAGGCACTTATAAGGAGATTTGAAACGACTTGGCTTGATGGTCTGCCCAAAATATTAAAAGGGGGCTGGGGTGAAGTTCTGGTTGACGAAGAAAACTATGAATCAGCCCTTGAATATATCCAGGAATTTCTTTCACACCCTGCTTCAGATATTGACATTGATTGAGCAATAGTTATAATAAGTTATGGATTTATTTTGTTCCGCAAAGAAAATTTTTATATTTGTTTTTATATGTTTAATATTTCTCAATTGCCCAAAAAGGGCAAGTGTTAAGACAACAAAGATTGAAGTTATATATCTCTCATCCCTTCTTGATGATATCAACAACCCCGAACCCTATCTTTGCAGTGCCAAAAATTTTAAGGGAATTAAGGTCGGTTATCTCAACTTTGCAACTCCATTTATGTCTCGGATATTTCAGAGATTAGGATTTTATAATATCCTCGATGCAATCCCGCTTGACTTTCTTATCACCAATCAGCCGGTTTATCAAAACAAATTTTTGTCAATTCCAGTTGACCTCGGCTACGGACTTAAAAATTATGAAGGAATAAGGTTTGCAATATTTACTAAATATCGCGATTCATTGGGTATCTCAGAGCAGATAAAACTTGCAACGATAAAAGAACGGAGCGATGTGTTATGGATAGTGGATAAAAATTTATTGAATTCACCTCCGAGGGCGATTGATTTTATAATTCGGGAACGAATCCTGCAGGATACAATAGTGAAAAAGATAAAAATAAATTCTGATACTACACTATTGAATACAATAAGCAATTTCCAACAGTTGTTATCAAAAACACTCCAGACTAAAATATTTACTGCCAATCAACCGATAAGTGAATTCATATTTAGTAAACTTAAGCAAAAATACAACACTGATTTGATGATTTATCCTGTAAATATGATAAAAAATAATATATTAAAAGATTCACTTACTATTGCTGAATTTATGGATAATGTCGATTGTGATACAAAATTCAAGATTAAGGAACTAACCAAATCCGAAGTGAATAAAATGTTAAATGAAAAGATTTACGCAATTTTAGGTGAGATCGCTAAAAAAAATACTGCACTAATTCCTGACCCTGAAGGTGAGTATCTTTTTGATTTGGTCTTTTACTAAAGATGAAAATCAATTATAAAAGACTACTTTGGGATATATTTATTCTGCTTTACTCGGCACTCTTCTTTTATAACTGTCTGCGCCCTTATGAAAACTGGTTTTTCTCTTATATATATACAATGGTTCTTATCATCTGGCTCTGTAAAGAATACTATTTGAAAAATCTTTTTTTCCAGCCTACATATTTCCCCAACGAATCCCACAACTATCTCTTGCGCGGATTATTTGCACTATTCTTCTATTCTGCATTTGTTTTCGGTATCATCACGATTGTCTGGTGGCATAGATATAGAATTATAAACAGTTCAATCTTGCCCATACTCGGAATAATACTTTTATGTTATGGAATATATCTGAGAGAGAAGAGCTTCCGAATGGATGAAAAAGATACTCAGACAATTCTAAAATTTTATATAAGCATTGGATTTATAATATTCTCAATGGCATTTGGATATGATTCTTATTTTGTGTTTATTTATGCATTATGCATTGGACTTCCATTGATAATTTTGCAGATGCAATATTATACAAGAAAGTTAAAGTCAATATAGATGTTGCAAAAAGGAGGAAAAATGAATATCATTGCCGGTGTCTTATTGATGTCGTTGATTTCAGTAGAAGTACCAGCAAAGATAACATATCTTGTTGGCAATGTGATTGTGGAAAGGGGCGGTAAGAAATATACAGGGATTCTGAATGCCCAGCTGTATGTAAACGATATTATCACAACTTACAGCGAATCAGTTTGCGAAATACAATTTTCAGATTACTCGCTGGTACGGGTAGAACCGAATTCAAGTATCAAAATTGAGAAAAAAGAGAAGGTTGATAAAAAATTCTTTCAAAGGATATTTGCCTCAATTGGTGAAGTTATAACAAAAGTAGCAAAATTGAATAAAGGTGATGAGGTTGTTGTAAAGACTGATGCAGCACAGGCATATATAAGGGGCACGACATTTAAGACCAGTGTTGATAAGGAAGGAAGGAGTTCTTTCAGTGTCTATGCGGGAAAAATAAAAGTAAAAAGTTTGGTTGCGGGTGCAAAAGAAATATTGCTTGATAAAAATTTCACGGCAAAAATTGGCAAGGGGGAATTAAAACCCTTAGTTGATAAATTGCCTATAGAGGAAATTCAATCATTTGCCGATAAATATAATGAGTTTATTAACCGGGGTAAAATCCTTGATTCATTGAGACAAAAGGCAGAACAGGAGATACAAGAGAAAAAAGAAGAATTAATTAAAGAAGGAAAGAAAAAAATAAAAGGTTGTATCTTTTAGTTTAATATTAAAAGATAATTTTAAAAGGGATATGGTCGTCTGCTTTCTTATATTATTATCATTATTTACAAATTCACTGGCTGATTCTATTTAATAAGGTGGAATTTCTGGTGTTGTATTCCGCTCCATTCCTGCCTGCGCACAGGAAATTGAGATGGGCCAAAGTGCTACCAGTAAATGCGATAACCCAGCAGGCATAAAATATAATCTCGCTATATTGACTTCAATCGGTGTTTAAAATAAAAAATTTCTATTGATTTTTTTAGAATAGTTATTATAATCAGATTATGACTAAAAAATTTTTTCTGATAACGATATTACCTTTTTTAATTGTTTCTGCTGACCGCGGGTTAATTCCGTTTAATCCTAATGTTACAATCTTTGAACCCAATCAAAGGGCAATAATTGCTTGGAATGGGGAAGAAGAAATTCTTTTGCTTTCAACTGATCTGATAGCATCTGATTCCACAATGGTTCTTGAAATTCTTCCTTTACCATCTGAACCCAAGGTTAAGAAGGGCGATATTGAAACATTCCGCCGTACATTGCATCTTATAAATCAAAAAATTTATAGCAGCAAGAAAAAAAACGGCAGGTTATCTGAAGGAACAATCCCTTCTCCCGCAGAGATAACATTTCACAAAAAAATCGGCGTTCATGATATCTCTGTTGTTCATCTTAAAGAAGTAAATGGTTTTGTAGAATGGGTGAAGAAATATATCGCATCGCTCGATTTTGAAGGGGACATAATCTCCCATACCCAGAAAGAATTGATTGAAGAATATATAAATGAAGGTTTTGTCTGGTTTGTCTTTGATGTTATTAATCTAATTGAAGAACCGAATACCCTTGAGCCAATCCAGTATAGGTTTTTTACAGATAAACTTTTTTATCCATTAAAGATAACGCGCCTCGGCTCTGGGCATACTACTGTTGACCTTATAGTGCTTACACCAAAGCTTCTCTCAAAATTTTCAGGCATTTCTATTAAGAGAATAAACCTTGCCCACGACCCTGTAACAATTACAAAAGAAGAGCTAAAAACACTTGATGAAGATATTTGCGAAATTTTGAAAACCTTTTCGGAGATGAAACTGAGAATCTGGAAGATTGAAGGAGAGTTAAATTCATTTGATGAAGATTTAATTGCTAAATAGAAAAGGAGCAAAGTGAAGGCAAAATCTACAAATAACATAAAAAAAATCATTGAAGGTTTGGTGCGTAAAAATGATACCCCGCTCTTTTTGATAAGCAAGTGCAAACTTCTCGGTCAATTAAAGAAATTTCAGATGCTCTTGCCGAGGGTAAAACCATTCTATGCAGTTAAGTCAAATTCCCATCCTTTTATCTTAAAGACATTTACTGATGCAGGGATTGGTTTTGATGTTGCATCTATACAGGAAATGAAGACCTTGCTTGATATGGGCGTGGGTCCTGACAGAATCATTTTTGCCAATACTGTGAAGACACCTGAGGCATTGAAATTTGCTTCATCTAATAAGATAAATCTTATGACATTTGATTCTGAATATGAATTGAATAAAATCGCACAATATGCACCAGGGGCAAAGGTGTTGGTGAGAATAAAAGTGCCCAATGTTGGTTCAATGGTAGAACTTTCTTTGAAATTCGGCGCTGAACCACCGGATGCAATACCGTTTTTAATAAAGGCAATCAAGCTGGGATTGAAACCTGCGGGCGTGAGTTTTCATGTTGGTTCTCAAAATATACATATAGAAAATTACCTTGACGCCTTAGAGATTGCATCAATCATATTCAAGGATGCCCAACTAAAAAAGATTCCACTTGAAATCCTTGATATTGGCGGCGGATTTCCTATTAAACATTTTGATTATGAGAAAGACCTTTTTGCCCAGACCGCGGGTAGTATCAATAAAGAACTAAATCGTTTGTTCCCGGATAATATACAAATCATCGCGGAACCAGGCAGGGTTTTGTGTGGTCCGGCTGGAATTCTTGTGATGAAAGTAATTGGAAAATCAATAAGGAATAACAAACATTGGTATTACCTCGATGACGGTGTTTATGGTTCACTGTCAGGTATTGTTTATGATCATTGCAAGTACCAGTATAAAGTTTTGAAAAAAGGTATAACGCAGATAACAACTCTTGCTGGTCCTACCTGTGATTCATTTGATATAATCTCTACAAGTGAAGAATTACCAGAATTGGATATAGGAGATATAGTATATGTGGAAAACATCGGTGCCTATTCCTGGGCAACAGCAACAAATTTTAATGGGCTTTCACCTGCAAAGGTGGTGATAATACCATAGGAGGTTTTATGAAAAGAATGCATAGAGTAAAAAAGGATATCGATGAAACACCGGATTGGTTAAAAAAGAAGAACTATCCACATAAAAAAAGATACTTATCAGGTCTAAGAATTTTTCCGCCGGCATTAACCGGTAAGCAAAAACTTGAAGATATAATTGAAAATGTCTTTCTTGCATATAATTCAGCCCGTCTCCGCGAAGGTTGTCGTTTGTTTGTAGAAAAAATGCTTGAGCCTGATGTTACAGTCGGTATGAGTTTAGCCGGGGCATTGATTCCTGCAGGTCTGGGAAAATCAGTGATTATACCGCTAATGAAAGCAGGATTTATCGATTGGGTTGTTTCAACCGGTGCAAATTTGTATCATGATTTACATTTTGCATTTAATTTCAAATTACATGTTGGTACACCACTTGTCGATGATGCTGATTTGAGAAAAAATGATGTTGTAAGAATTTATGACATACTATTAGGTTATAGCGATTGTCTAATGGCAACGGATGCGCTTTTAAGGCAGATTCTTAAACAACCTGAATTTCAGAAGGAAATGGGGACTGCTGAATTTCATTACTTGCTTGGTAAATACGCAGCTGAGTGGGAAAAGAAGACCGGGAATAAAGATGTGTCGGTTCTTGCCTGTGCATACAGACTTGGTATTCCTCTTTATACAAGTTCTCCTGGAGATTCAACTCTTGGAATGAACATTGCTGAAGAGGAAATTATTGGTGGTAAGCTACGAATAAATCCATCTATTGATGTGAATGAAACGACTGGAATAGTCTTGGCAGCTAAGCGACAGGGTGGTAAATCTGCTGCACTTTTAATTGGCGGTGGAAGTCCAAAGAACTTTTTACTACAGACCGAACCACAGATTCAGGAAGTTTTAAGAATCAAAGAAGTTGGCCATGATTATTTCTTTCAGATTACTGATGCAAGACCTGATACCGGCGGATTATCAGGTGCCACACCTCACGAGGCGGTATCCTGGGGTAAGGTTGACCCCACAAGATTGCCGGATGCCGTAGTCTGCTATCTTGATGCGACAGTGGGATTGCCAATCATTGGGCATTATGCGCTGGCAAGACATAAAAAGAGAAAAATAAAAAAACTATATTTCAAAAGGCAGGAGTATGTACAGAATTTAATACGCGAATACTACGCGCATCATAAATGATTGTTAATAGGCTTTGGTTAGGCTATGTATGAAGAATATTAAAAAATCCAAAATACCTAAGGACTTAAAATTGATATCTAAATAAACCGGGTTGAATTTTTGATTGAATAAAAATTTTATAAGGGATGATCTGTTATCCAATTTCTTAAACAGATTTCTCAGAAAGTATAAGTAGGATAAACCACAGCCCTGTATCTATATTTTTATTTGTGTCCATTGATTTCTTAGAATTTAAATGTTATTTGGGATTTGATCCGCCACTATACCTGGTGGATTGGAATCTCTGTTAGAATGCCTGAACACATTCCAGCAGGGTGGGTAACGGGACTTGAACCCGCAACGCCTGGAGCCACAGTCCAGTGCTCTACCATTGAGCTATACCCACCACGGGGAGAAGCGCCACTTTTATATCCAAAAAGTTTGAACAAAGCAATGCTTTTTGGATACCCTTAATCTTCTGGTTTGCTCTACCAGAAAAAAGTTTCTTATCAAGAAAACCACCCATCCTACTGCTCAGCCCCAACCCAATAGCTATCTTTTAATACCCCGCGCAGGACTCGAACCTGCAACCCGCGGATTAAGAATCCGCTGCTCTGCCAGTTGAGCTAGCGAGGCAATTTTATTGTTTTCTGAAATTCCCCACACCATTCGGCACGCGCCTGGGGTGAATCGAACACCCAACCTACGGATTAGAAATCCGTTGCTCTATCCTATTGAGCTACAGGCGCAGACATACTGTTTTTGAAAACAAATCCAAAACATTTCTAAACCAATTATAACCAAAATATTATATATATTTTTTAATTTTAGTCAATTGACCGATTTAAATCAAAAATAACCTTTAATTTTTTCCCACCATATCCCAAAATCTTTATTTATCTAACGGACTGACACCAAAAACTTCTATTATTATCCTGAAAATCATTAAATTTAATTGGGTAAGATTTTATTTTAATAAAAGACGCACTTGAGGAGGTGATTGCTAAAATTGGGAACTGGATTGAAATTGATTGCAACAAGCTTTATGTGCACAGCGAATTAGGTCATCGGAGTCCTGAAGAATTTGAGATTCT
>FMSI01009952.1_pt1 | contig 26316 bp, 27 predicted proteins | sample 1504471 | NCBI WGS metagenome assembly FMSI01 (sample SAMEA4475357, study PRJEB15587) | soil metagenome | biome: Soil; feature: Field | place: India | collected 2015-03-11 | depth 0 m
GTGTCCTAGGCCTCTAGACGATGGGGGCATATTGGTTAAGGGTATAGGGGTAACGCATCCAGCCCTGTGGTTTCAGGAAATCCATACATTATATTCATGTTCTGGACGGCTTGTCCAGCTGCCCCTTTAACCAAATTGTCCAAACAGCTAATAACAATGAGTCTCCCTGTCCTGGAATCAATAAAAGGATGAATAATGCAGAAATTGCTCCCCCATGTTTGTTTGGTCTCGGGGGGTGAATCCACAATTTTTACAAAAGGCTCTTCCTTGTAAAAGTCCTTGTATAATTCCAAGACTTTCTTGGGATTAAGCGATCTGTCATCTCGAAGAGGGGCGTAGCACGCCGTCAAAATGCCCCGAGTGGTAGGCACTACGTGAGGCACAAAAGTTACTGAGGGAGAGTAACCTGGCGCCAGTACTGTGAATTCCTGAACGATCTCCGGAAGGTGACGATGGCCCTCTAGTGAATAAGCACGAATGTTATCTGCAGCCTCCGAGTAATGCGTTGACAAAGTTAGCGTCCGACCTGCCCCGGAAACACCAGATTTGCTGTCGATGATAATATCAGGGTGGATAAGATTCTCTCTGATAGCTGGAGCTAATGCTAAAATCGCTCCAGTGGGGTAACATCCCGGGTTGGCAACTAGTCGGGCTGTGGAAATCCTCGACCGGTAAAGCTCTGGTAAGCCGTAAATCGCTTCTGCTAACAACTCCGGCGCGGGGTGGATGAAATCATACCATTTCGGATACGTGGCTGGATCCTTAAGCCGGAAATCAGCGCTTATGTCGATTACTTTCACACCCCGCCTCACTAGTGGTATGATGGCTTCAACACTCGCCTTGTGAGGCATTGCGGAGAAAACGAGTTCAACATCTTGGACATCAGAGGTAACTGTTAGATCGAGAGCAGACAGATGCGGGAATATCTGTGCTATTTTCTGGCCGATAGCGCTCCGTCCGGTGACCGAAGTGATCTGCACCATCGGATGTCTGGTAAGTATTCTGGCTAATTCAGCACCTGCATACCCCGTTATGTTTATTATCCCTACTTTTACGCGCGGCATATTCTGCTCACTCATAGCAAGACCTTAGTATCTACAATCCACCTGAGATTGTGCTGATAAGTCACTGTGTCAAAATAAACAACGTGTAATTGTATCAATTTTCCTTTACCTCGGTCACGCCTTTTAAATGGCAAGTATCGTTGAGTAGCAAGGCTGACGGCGTATTATTCCTTATTTCGAAAACATTGATGGCGCACACATCTTGGGCTATCCGCCAGAAATAGGCACTGTCAAGCCCCAAGAGTTCAAGAATCATTATTTGGCAAACAACTTTGTGAGAGACTATGACAAACGTTTCTTCCCTGTGCCTATGTATCAACTCGTTTACTGTCAGGGCGCATCTTTCTCTGACATCGCTTAAACTTTCTCCACGCGGAAATTTCACTAAGTGAGGTGAATCAAGCCACAGGGAAAAGAGATACGGGTCTTTAGCAGCAGCTTCTTTTGGCGAAAGCCCGTGCCAGTCACCATAATCTATGTCGATAACTCCATCTAGTACTTGCGCGTTCAGTTTACATCGCTTGGCCACTGCGCTCGCAGTAGTCAGTGCTCTGCGAAGCGGGCTGCTGTAAATAGCAGCAATAGGCAGTGAGGAGAGCCGTTCTGCAGTGGCTTCGGCTTGTTTTATGCCCACGGCATCAAGCTCGATGTCTGTCCTCCCGCGAAATCTTTCCACTCTGTTCCATTCAGTGCGACCGTGTCTAACCAGGATAAGACGGGTCATGGGTATTTATGCCTCCATCATTTCATTTAGAAGTCTGTTGAATACTTGTGACACCAGTTGTCGAGGCAGTATCTCCTTTTTTAGACCGTCACCAAATGGTGATGTCGTGATCGAGATTTTGTTTTGCTTCAGAGCCCATATGTCAGTACCGGGAGTAAGATGCCACTCTGACCTACCTCGCATGATCCAGTAATATTCTCGCTTGCCATCATGCCCCAGCTCAATCCCGTCATTGTAGCTCCGGTCACCTAATTTGGTGATTTCCATGCCTTTGAGTCCGCTCGGGGTTGTATTGGGCAGGTTGACATTAAACAGTATGCGGTGACTGAGATGGTTCTTCCTTATAGTGTCTATCAGGATCCTCGCCAGCTTGGCAGCAACTTCAAAGTGGAGTACCCCGAAACCGGCAATAGAGAAGGCCATGCTCGGGATCCCATAAAAATAGCCTTGCAAAGCTGCGCCCACTGTACCTGAAATAAATACATCGTCGCCTATGTTAGGTCCTTCATTAATGCCTGAGATCACAAAGTCAGGCTTTTCTCCCTTCAGTACAGAATTGATGGCTATGATTACACTGTCCGCAGGGGTACCTTCGACAGAATAGGCAGGCACTGTCTCTAAAGGCGATTTGATCTGAGTTACTCTAAGAGGGTGGCGTAGTGTAACAGATGTGCCTGTGCCGCTCTGATCTCTATCCGGAGCTACCACAAGTATCTCTGCTATCTTACTCAGCTCACCAGCAAGCACCCAAAGCCCTTGAGCATGGATGCCATCATCATTGGTAACGACTATCCTCAATTCAGCCTTCTCCGAGACATCGAGTTTAGCATACTAGGCATGTAGGTACAAGTTGCCGAGCAGTATGTGTGTTGCATGGGTACGCAGGTTAATGCTATAATTACTGCCAATGTCCAAGGAGTCAAGAAGCTGAAGTGCGAGTAACGCTCCTCAGTTACACGCCCAATCCTGAGTTGACTATCGCTGCTTCAGCTCGGTCTTCAGCGTCTCATTATAGTGTTGAGGAACTGTGGGAAAAGCTTGACTCACGCAAGGTCAGTAGCCTATTGCAGCAACTCCTCGAGTCAGGGCATCTTTCGCCGTTTGAACACGCCAGTTTTACCTTCAATATCCAAGGGATATCGCGGGTGACAAGCCACCAGCTGGTTCGCCACCGTATAGCCAGCTATACACAGCAGAGTCAGAGGTATGTAAAACTCAGTGAGAGGCGATATATCACGCCACCGACAATTTCTAGGCAGGCCACTCTGGTCGGTAGATATCACCAAGTTGTCGAAGCTGCATACGAGTTCTATTCCCAGATGTTAGAGGCGGGGATACCAGCCGAAGATGCCCGTTACATCTTACCACAGGCGGTTGAAACTAAGCTTGTTATGACTATGAATGCCAGGGAGCTGCTCCATGCTTGCTCACTAAGGCTCTGTCTGCGTGCACAATGGGAGATACTGGAACTGTTTGAAAAAATAAAAGCTGAGGTTGCAAGAGTTGCTCCTACGATAGGAGCAGAACTCAAGCCCAAGTGCTATCGCCTTGGTTACTGTGACGAGAAAGAGAGTTGTGGTATTTTCCCTGTGCTACATGCTGGTGTGACCAAGGCGAAGCCGCAATAGGCGCTGCCCCGCTATGTCGGCGAGCCAACGTGGTCTTGAGTTGGCGGACAAAGCGGCAGGCGAACTGCAGATTGAAACTTAAACCCGGCAAAAACACGATTTCCAGTAAATAGCAGAAAGGAGGCGAGAGAAAAACATGACTGCTAAGATCATCAGTGGTAACGAAGTTGCTGCTCAGATCAGGGAGGAATTAAAGGAAAGGGTTAAAAGACTAAAGGAGAAGGGCATCACGCCTGCACTGGCTGTGGTGCTCGTGGGTGAGGATCCGGCATCGGTCTCCTACGTTACGGCAAAAGCTAAAGGGGCCGAAGAAATAGGGATGCACGAGGAGACGGTGCGTTTGCCTGCTGACACTGCTGAAGAAGAAGTTCTTAAGACCGTGGACAGACTGAATAAGGATCCTAAATTCCATGGCATACTGGTACAGCTACCATTGCCCAAACATATCGATACGGAAAAGGTCATTAATTACATATCCCCGGAGAAGGATGTGGACGGTTTTCATCCGGTGAATGTAGGTAAACTTCTTCGGGGCGAGCCCTGCCCTTTGCCCTGTACACCTCACGGTGTCCAGCAGTTACTTGTCAGAAGCGGTTATGACCCCGATGGTAAGCATGTTGTCATCTGTGGCAGGAGCAACATCGTAGGTAAGCCCCTAGCAGCCATTTTGATGCAGAAAAAGAAAGGGGCTAATGCCACAGTCACCGTGTGTCATACTGGTACTAAAGATATGGCTAGGTTCACCAAGCAAGCAGACATTCTAGTTGCAGCTATGGGTAGTCCAAAGGCGATAACTGCCGAAATGGTTAGAGAAGGGACAGTGGTTATCGATGTCGGCGTCAACCGTGTGGAGGATAAGACGCGGGAACGGGGTTTCCGACTCGTAGGCGATGTTGATTTCGATGCCATAAAAGAAAAGGCTGAAGCCATAACACCGGTTCCGGGTGGTGTCGGTCCGATGACTGTGACCATGCTTCTGATGAATACAGTTGAGGCAGCGGAAAGAAAAGCCGGCCTGATCAAATAGATCTCTGGTCAGCTTTTCACAATATTAAAATTACAAAAAAGAAGGAGGTTTGAATGCCGTACGACGCCGTCAAACTAAAAGACTGGCAAATTGCAGAACTGGCTGAAGAGAAAATGCCGACTCCAGACGAGTGGCGGGACAGGTTGGGACTCCAAAAGGACGAAGTCATTCCCTACGGACAGAGATTGTGCAAACTGGACTTCGCCAAGATCCTGCAGCGTCTGAAGAACAAGCCGGACGGTAAGTATATCGATGTCACCGCTATCACACCAACTCCTCTCGGTGAGGGTAAGACCACAACCACTCTGGGGCTGATTGAGGGACTGGGCAAGAGAGGCAAGAATGTAGGTGGTTGTATCCGCCAGCCCTCCGGTGGTCCCACAATGAATATTAAAGGCACGGCTGCCGGTGGTGGTAATGCGCTGCTCATCCCGATGACAGAGTTTTCCATGGGTCTAACCGGAGACATTAATGATCTGATGAATGCCCACAATCTGGCTATGGTAGCACTCACATCTAGGATGCAGCATGAGCGCAATTATGACGATGCCGAGTTAGCCAAGCGGGGTTTGCGACGATTAAATATCGACCCCACCAGAGTGGAAATGGGGTGGGTAATCGACTTCTGTGCCCAGGCACTAAGAAATATTATTATCGGTATAGGCGGACGGATGGACGGCTATATGATGCAGTCCAGGTTCGGTATTGCCGTCAGTTCCGAGCTTATGGCGATACTTGCTATTGTTACCGACCTTGCTGACTTACGCAAACGGCTGGGAGAGATCACAGTAGCCTTTGATATAAAGGGGAATCCGGTAACTACCAAAGATTTAGAAGTAGATGGCGCTATGGCAGCCTGGATGCGAAACACTATTAACCCGACTCTAGGATGTACAATTGAATACCAGCCGGTTTTGATTCATGCAGGGCCGTTTGCCAACATCGCAGTAGGGCAATCATCCATCATCGGCGATAGAATTGGACTAAAAATGTTCGATTACCACATCACCGAGAGTGGCTTTGGCGCCGACATCGGCTTCGAAAAATTCTGGAATGTGAAGTGCCGGTTAAGCGGGTTGACGCCACACGTGGCGGTGCTGGTAACTACTATAAGGGCACTTAAGATGCACGGTGGTGGTCCAAGGGTTACTCCCGGGTTGCCATTACCCGATGAATATACTAAAGAGAACGTGAAGCTGGTGGAAAAGGGACTCGGCAATATGCTACACCATATCAACATTATCAAGACCGCGGGTATAAACCCGGTGGTGTGCATCAATGCGTTCCATACTGACACCAAAGACGAAATTGCCGTGGTGCGCAGGGCTGCCGAGCAAGCTGGAGCTAGATGTGCGGTTTCAGAACACTGGCTGAAAGGTGGCGAGGGAGCCCTTGAACTTGCCGATGCAGTGATGGATGCCTGCAACGAAAAGAACGAATTCAAATTCCTCTACCCACTAGAGATGAAACTGCGCGATAGGGTAGAGAAAGTAGCCAAGGTGGTCTACGGTGCTGACGGGGTGTCCTGGACCCCTGATGCCGAAGCTAAAGCCAAGATGCTCGAGGGCGACCCCAAATATGCTGACTTCGCCACAATGATGGTAAAGACCCATCTGAGCCTTAGCCACAATCCTGATTTGAAAGGTGTTCCCAAGGGTTGGGTATTACCGGTCCGTGACGTGCTCATCTATTCAGGCGCCAAGTTCCTCTGTCCTGTTGCTGGAACTATCACCCTGATGCCGGGCACCAGCTCTGACCCAGCCTTCAGAAAGGTAGACATCGATGTGAATACTGGCAAAGTGATGGGGTTATTCTAAACCTGTCGTTGCAGTCTTGCAGGCTAGTGAGTGGCGCTTTTGCGCCACTCACCTCTTTTTGGCTAAAATCAAGTTGATGACAGGAGCTCGTGCGGAAGAACTGCAGAAACTGTTTGCACCACTCTTTTACCCGAAATCGATTGCGGTTGTTGGTGTCTCGCACAACCCCCTAAAAATAGGATCCATGTGGCTCAAGGGAATTATTGATGCCGGATTTCCTGGAAAGGTATTCGCGGTTAATCCCCGGGGGGGCAGAATATCTGGTTTGATTGTCTTCTCTAACATACGAGAGATCCCAGAGACCATCGATTACGTCATTGTTACAATACCAAGAGAGAATGTACCTGGCCTTCTTGATGACTGCGCAGCCAAGAACGTTCAATTTGTCCATTTCTTTACTGCTGGCTTCGGTGAACTTGGAGATATGACAGCATGTCAACTGGAAAGCATTCTTGTAAAGAAGGCACGCCTTGGCGGCTTCCGTATAATAGGACCAAACTGTATTGGGGTGTACTCCGCCGAAGCTAGGGTGCCGTATGGTCCCGCAGGGAAAATCGGAGAGCCTGGCCCTGTAGGATTTATTGTTCAGAGTGGGGGTATAGGTGAGAAGTTAATGGAGCTCGGGTTTGCCAGAGGAATACGTTACAACAAAGGAGTAAGCTTCGGCAATGGCATTGATCTAGATAGTGCTGATTTTCTGGAGTATATGGGCATCGACCCGAAGGTATCAGTTATCGGGATGTATGTTGAGGGGACGAGAGACGGACGGCGGCTAATAGAAGCCATAAAGGCTGTAACCCCTATTAAACCTGTAGTTGCGCTCAAAGCGGGCAGAACCGAAGTGGGAGCTACCGCAGCCAAATCTCACACTGGCTCCCTTGCCAGCTTTCCTGCTGTTTGGTCGGCAATGTTCAAACAGTATGGCGTTGTAGAGGCTCGCAATGTGGATGAAATGGCTGACTCATTACTAATTTTTCAGCACTTCAAGGAATGGCATGGAAGAGGTATTGCCATTATTGGAGGGCTGGTCGATGGTGGTGGTGGTATTTCAGTGACAGCAGCTGATGTTTGTGCTGAGTATGGACTTGAGATAGTGCCACTAACACCGGAAACACAGCAGAAACTGTCTCAACTGTTGGGTCAGGTCGGCAGTATTTTGCACAATCCTGTGGACGTCAGCCAAGCAAATGGTAATCCAGCAACTATAAGAAAAGCACTGGAAGCCGTTATACACGATATCTCTGTAGATATGGTGATCATACAAGAAGACATTGGTATACTGTATAAATACCTTCCTGAAGTCATCATAAATGAGATAAATTCAATGTTCATCGAGCTGAGAGCGCAGTACAACAAACCAATAGTCATTATATTACCTCCAGGGTTGTTTGAAGAAAAGAGGATGAAAGCCGAACAAGAATTCAACAGGGCTTCGATCCCGGTATTCCCTTCTATGGAGCGGGCAGCAAAAGCCATCGTCGATCTCAAATTCTATTCAAACTTCAAACGAGGTCTCGGGAACTAAAATGACGGATGTGGGAAAAATTTTGCTCATCCTAGGTGGCTCCTTAGCTTTTTTGGGGCTGATAATGCTTTTTGCCCCGCATATCCCTTTTCTAGGAAAGCTTCCAGGAGACATGCTAATCAAAAAAGATGGCTTTTCTTTCTATTTCCCTGTAGTTACCTTCCTGCTGATAAGCTTGCTATTAACCATCATAATTAATCTGGTCTTTTATCTGATGAACCGATAGGTGCGCAAGTGTATGAAAATAAGCGATTTTGATTACAAGCTCCCCGATAAACTTATTGCTCAGGTTCCCACAGAGCCACGGGATCACTCTCGTCTGATGGTGCTGTACCGAAACAGCCGCACTATTGAACACCATCATTTTTTTGAGATCGCAAGCTACCTTGAGAAAGACGATGTTATTGTTTTCAACAATAGCCGTGTCATCCCGGCACGAATGATGGGACAAAAAAGGGGAACCTCAGTCCAAGTAGAACTCCTGCTATTGAGGCGTCTGGACAAAAACCTATGGGAGGCATTAGCCCGCCCTAGCAAAAAGCTACCGGTGGGTGCAGAGATTGTCTTAAAAAATCCATCTGGTATGGAAGAGAATACTGTACTTGCGGAAATAGTTGGACATAAAGAGAATGGGGTAAAGATAGTTCGTTTTTCTGATGACACGTGTCTGAATAAATTAGGTCAAATGCCCTTACCGCCATACATCCGCCTTCCTTTAGCTGACCCTGAAAGATATCAAACCGTATATGCCAAGATAGATGGGAGCGTTGCTGCTCCTACAGCCGGGCTGCATTTTACACCGAGGGTGCTGAAAGCGCTCGAGGACAAAGGGGTCAAAACGGCATTTATAACACTCCATATTGGGCTCGACACATTCAGGCCGATCCGGGTAAATGACCCCAAACAACATACTATCCATACTGAATATGGTGAAGTTAGCGAAGAGGTAGCAGCATTGATCAACCAGACCAAAAAAATCGGCAAGCGAGCTATAGCTGTCGGAACAAGCACAGTGCGGTTGCTGGAGACATCATGGCGCGATAGCGGGGTCAAGCCTTATGCTGGACAGGTAGACCTTTTTATTCTGCCAGGTTATCGGTTCAACGTTGTAGATGCCATCGTGACCAATTTCCACTTGCCACGGTCCACACCGCTTATGCTTATAGCAGCTTTCGCCGGGAAAGAATTCCTCCTGAGCGCTTATAATGAGGCTGTAGCTCAGAGCTATCGTTTTTATAGCTTCGGAGACGCCATGCTTATTCTTTAAAGTTGATTTCTTGCTGCTTTTGGATTATGCTATATTCCAAACTGAATAGACTGACTAAAGGGGTGCCTGAGGGTGACCGATGGCTTAAATGGATAGCAAACCGGCGAAATTCCGGTGCAGTCCCGCCTGCTGTGATAGCCAGAACGCCTACCCCAAAAACAACTGCCTCCGCGGAGTAAGGGGGTGGAATTTATTACTTTTAGTAAAGTGAAATTCCCCTTGCTTTTGGAGCAAGGGAATTTTTTTGACTGCAACGATTGGCAATTTGAAAATGAAACTAAAAACTTCAAAGCCCGTGTCTGCCCCAGTACAGGTAACTTACATCATGAAACAATGGCACAGGCGGTTAATATCAACAGTAATAGTAGCAGTATTGCTGTTAGCGACAGTGGTAGTAACATCAACTATAGGTAGTACCCACGTCCCCCTGAGTACAACTTGCTCCATATTGTTAGATAAATTGCCCTTTATTCACTTGAGCCCTACATGGGCAGAAAGTTTGGAAACAATAGTTGTCGACATCCGCTTACCTAGGGTAGTGCTGGCTGGTTTGGTCGGTGCTGCTCTTTCGGTAGCAGGTACAACTTACCAGGGGCTCTTTCGAAACCCCCTTGCGGATCCTTATCTTATCGGGGTAGCACAGGGTGCTGCCTTGGGGGCAGTTGTTGGCTTTCTTTTGCCAACACCATGGCAAAATATGAGCGTTCCCTTCCTTGCTTTCATAGGTGCTCTAGCCGCGGTGACGATCGTCTATTCAGTGGCTAAAGTTGGCAGAACCCTGCCCCTGACAACCTTAGTTTTAGCCGGCGTAGCCCTTGGCGCCCTTTTTGCTGCCATAACCTCGTATCTAATGTTTGCCTCTGGCGAAAAGTTGCATGGTATACTTTCGTGGCTTCTCGGCACATTCAGTCTAGCAGCGTGGTGGCAGGCTACTATAATTGCCCCATATATTCTTGCAGGCATTGTAACCATCTGGCTTTTTGCGCGCCCGCTGAATGTGATGCAGCTAGATGAAGAGCAGGCTCAACAACTCGGGGTCGATGTGGAGAGAGTAAAGCTATATCTTTTAGCTGTAGCCACGTTGATAACGGCTGCAGCAGTCTGTTTTTGCGGAGTGATTGGCTTCGTGGGTATTATAGTCCCACACGCCGTTCGAATTGTCTGGGGTCCTGATCACCGATTTCTATTACCGTTAGCTACCTTTGTCGGTGCAGTCTTTCTAATCCTAGCCGATACTGCTGCCCGAAGCCTGCTAACGCCCACGGAGATACCTATCGGAGTTATCACTGCCTTCCTAGGTGCACCATTTTTCCTTTATCTGCTACGCCAAAAGAAAAGGATGGTTTTCTAATATGATAAACCTGAGCTTACAGAAAGTAAGTCTTGGCTATAGCCGATATCCTGTGCTACAAAATATCAGTTTCGAAGCCAGAGAGGGAGAAATACTCGGGATAATAGGACCGAATGGCTCGGGAAAATCGACACTGATCAGGGGGATCAGCCGGACAATCCAGATAATTTCTGGAAAAATTTGCCTTAATGGCAAAGATGTATCGGGGTTCCATAGGCTGGATCTGGCTCGAATAATAGCGGTGGTGCCACAGAATCCGTCCTTGCCAGAGATGTTTACCGCCTACGAGGTCGTGATGATGGGAAGGACACCCCACCTCGGCCTTCTCCGCTACGAAGGGGAGAGGGATATAGACATAGTGAGAAAAGCTATGGCAAACACCCACACGCTTGAGCTCGCCGACCGCCGTGTAGGTGATCTATCCGGCGGCGAGCGCCAGCGTCTGGTTATTGCTAGGGCTCTGGCACAGGAGCCAAAGGTATTGCTTCTTGATGAGCCCACAGCACATCTGGACATCAATCATCAAATAGAGATATTGAACCTAATCCGCAAATTGTGTTACGAGAAGTCCCTGGTGACCGTCATGGCAATTCACGACTTAAATATAGCCGCTCAATACTGCAACCACCTGATAATGCTAAATAACGGGAAGGTGTTTTGTGAGGGGACACCACAGGAGGTTATTAAACCCGAAAACATCAGGGAGGTTTATGGTGCAAAGGTGTGTATATATCCTCACCCGCTTAATGACCTACCAGTAACCTTGATTGCCTCTGGGGGGCAAAAGACCGTACTCAATAAGCCCTGTCCTTAAAAATGGTAGATTTTTCGCTGGTACTGATGATCGCCATATTGCTGGACCTCTTTTTCGGTGAGCCACCTAACCGATACCACCCTGTAGCTTGGCTTGGTAAGATTATGACTGCAGAGATGAATCTGGCTCCAAAGCGAGGTAAATGGCGCCAAGCCATTTATGGAGGTGTAATCGTCATTTCAACTGTGACGCTTACATGTGCTCTGTGTTATACGGCACTTCTTCAATTAAAGGAGCTTTCTCGATTAGCGTATATAGTTGTGGCTAGTGGTATGCTCAAATTCAGCTTTTCCTTGCGTGGATTAATTAGGGCGACAGAAGAGGTGAGGAGATTGCTAATTCAGGGAGATATTGCTCGAGCACGACACAAACTCCAATCCCTAGTCAGCCGTGATACCAGAGAGCTGGACAAAAAATCTATCATCTCAGCCACTATCGAATCAGCCGCAGAAAACACATGTGATAGCTTTACAGCACCGCTTTTTTACTTTCTTGTCCTTGGAGTTCCAGGCGCTGTAGCCTACAGGGTGATCAATACTTTCGATGCTATGATAGGTTACCATGGTAAATGGGAATATTTAGGCAAGGTAGCAGCTCGAATGGACGATATAGCCAACTATATCCCGGCACGACTGACCGGGTTAGCAATTGTATCAATCTCCAGCCTGTGCCGAAGTAATGCTGCTCGTGCCTGGCGCATTATGTTACGCGACCATTCCAAAACCGAGAGCCCTAATTCCGGATGGACGATGAGTGCTTTTGCCGGTGCTCTACAGGTCCAACTCGAGAAGCAACAAGCGTACAAGCTGGGTGATAATAATCATCCATTGACTACAGATACTATAGGCGCCTCTGAAAAAATAGTCGTGGCAACAGCCGCTATTTGGGTTCTGCTGATCATAGCAATCAAGGGGGCATATGTCACTGCAACCTAGACAAACCATCCGTGAACTTCCGGAAATCGTCCATGGCGGTATATATTATGCAAAGCTGAATGATCTGAAGATTTCGTCACGGGATGTTCTGGACTTCAGCGTCAGCCACAATCCTTACAGCACACCACCGAACGTGCTAGCAGCGCTCAGGTCCATACCAGTTGATAGCTATCCTGATCCAGAGGCTGAAGAGTTTAGGAAACGTCTTGCCAAAAGACTGGGAGTCAAGCCTGCAAACCTGCTCGCGGGCAGTGGCTCAACAGAATTGATTAGGCTGGTGACAATAGCGTATTTTGCCTCAGGGGATCTAATTCTGATTCCCCAGCCCACTTACAGCGAATATGAAATAGCTTGTCGAATGATGGATGTTAGAGTTGCCAAAAAACCAGTGCTTAGAGAGGAAAAACACTTCCTACTGGAGAGCGTAGATCTGCTCTCTTGTATCGGGAAATTCAAACCTAAAGGGGTGTTTTTGTGCAACCCTAACAATCCCACAGGTCAGTGCCTGACACGCAACGAGATCGAAAGGATCCTGCTGGCTGCTCCTGACTGCCTTTTTGTAGTCGACGAAGCCTACATCGCTTTCACCGAGAACGAAAATTGGTTCTCTTCTTTGGGCTTGATACACCATGGCAATATCATTGTAATAAGGTCAATGACCAAAGACTATGCGCTGGCTGGTTTGCGTTTGGGCTATGCTGTGGCTGCATCTAGCATTATTGAAGTGCTAAAGCGAATCTGCCCGCCATGGAATGTAAACATAGCAGCTCAGTTAGCTGGTATCGCTGCTTTGGACTCCGAAAATTATCTAGAAAATTGCAAGACAAAAATAAACCAGGCAAAAGGGTTTCTTATGTCTGAACTGAGCAGCATGGGGCTAATCCCGGTGCCATCACAGGCAAACTTTTTTTTAGTAAAAGTAGGTGATGCAAAGAGTTTCCATAAGGCTTTGCTGGAAAAGGGCTTGCTGGTTCGTGATTGTAGTTCATTCGGTCTGCCAGAATATATACGCATAGCACCACGTACAATGCCGGAATGTATTAAATTGATCACGGCAATACGAGAGGTGATAAGTGGACAACATACAAACAGTAATAACGGTGTTCATACGAAGAGAAATTTTTGGAGGCAAAGGAAAAAATGGTAGAAAAAGATTCTAAGGGGCTCGTGCATGTATACACAGGTGACGGTAAAGGCAAGACAACAGCAGCGCTCGGTTTGGCACTGAGAGCTACAGGACACGGCATGAAAGTGTTATTCATTCAATTCCTTAAAAGTCAACAATGTGGTGAACACTTGTTTGTCGCTAAATATCATCCGTTCAACATAATCCAGATCAGCATTGGCGATTCGTTTTTTAAGTCAAGAGAACAACTGGATCAGGAGGTGCATGAAACCCTGGCATTGGCCAAACAAGAGATTATAAGCGGGAAATACAACCTAGTGGTACTGGATGAAATCTTTGTGGCTATAAGCCGGGGATGCATAACTGTGAACCAGGTTCTCGAACTGATGGAAGAGAAGCCAAGCATGGTAGAACTGGTGATGACCGGGCGAAAGGCGCCACCGGAGATTGTACAAAGGGCAGATTTGGTAACTGAAATGCTGATGATCAAGCATCCTTTCACCGAAGGATTCAGTGCCAGGCGTGGTATAGACTATTGATTTAGCAGGAGGCTAATAATGGGTGTCTTGGAGAGGATTCTCAAAGAGATAAAGCCATTAGATGCTGAAGCAATGTCTGCTGTCCGGCAGCGTCAGAACATGCTGACCAAACCACCAGGTAGCTTGGGCAGATTGGAAGAGCTATCGGTGCAGATCGCCGGGATAAAGTGTGATCCGATGCCCGAAATTAAACATAAGTCGGTAATCGTCATGGCTGCAGATCACGGTGTTGTAGAGGAGGGCGTTAGTCTATACCCTCAGGAAGTGACCAGACAGATGGTCATCAATTTTCTTAGAGGTGGTGCTGCCATCAATGTGCTGGCAACACATGTAGGCGCCCGGGTCGTTGTAGTCGATATGGGTGTTAAAGGTGGTTTCCCACCGTTGCCGGGATTGGTGTGTAAAATGATAGGCTTCGGCACTAAGAATATAGCCAAGGGACCAGCTATGAGCCGCAGCCAAGCCATAGACAGTATCGAAGCTGGCATTCAAATGGTGGAGATGGAGATGGGCAAAAAACTTGACATAATCGCTACTGGAGATATGGGTATTGGCAACACCACTGTCAGCAGCGCTATTTTCGCAGCCCTAAGTGGTAAACCTGTCAAAAAGGTCACTGGTAGGGGAACAGGTGTCGGAACCAAACAACTTGCCCACAAAGTACGAGTTATAGAAACGGCGTTAAGGGTAAATAAACCTGATGCCAGGGACGCTATAGACGTGCTCGCAAAGGTTGGAGGATTTGAGATTGGAGGGCTTGCCGGAGTTATATTAGCCAGTGCTGCCTATAGAATTCCAGTTGTTATCGATGGCTTTATCTCCAGTGTTGCAGCAGTAATAGCAGCAGCCTTATGCCCGGAGGTGAAAAACTATATTATAGCTTCGCATTTGTCAGGTGAGACAGGGCATGGACTTGTGCTTGATTTCTTAGGTCTGAAACCGCTTTTGAATCTAGATATGAGGCTTGGCGAAGGTACCGGAGCTGTGCTGGGACTTTTCCTAGTCGAGGCAGCTATCAGAATTTTGCGACAGATGGCAACCTTCGCTGAAGCAGGTGTTTCTGAAGCTAGACCTCTGTTCTTGGATGACCAGCAAAAATGAACGGTTTTTGGGCAGCCCTGCAGTTCTTGACCATATTCCCGACCCCGTTAAAGGGAAGTATAGACGATAAGACCATCGGTATGTCCCTGGTGTATTTCCCCCTTGTTGGTTTACTATTAGGGGTAATACTGTTCGGGCTCCACTACATTCTGACATTGATTTTGCCAGCTCCTGTTGTATGTGTCTTGATTATAGCGACCTTGGCTATTCTCACTGGTGGACACCATGTTGATGGTCTGATAGATACTTGCGATGGCATCTTCGGTGGCAAAAGCAGGGAGGAAAGACTAACTATCATGAGCGATACCAAGGTTGGCGCCTTTGGTGTTACAGGGGCGTTCCTCCTACTGCTGGCGAAGTACGTTGCCATTCTCTCGGCACCTGCCTTACCGGCGTTGCTGCTTATGCCAGCTATGGGACGTTGGGCAATGACACATGCCATTTTTTCTTTTCCCTATGCCCGCGTCTCAGGCTTAGGATTATCTTTTAAGCAAGGTATAAGCTGGCAGAAATTTGCCATCGCTTCATTTATAGCGTTAGCGCTATCCTTGCTGCTCATGGTCTGGAAAGGAATAGTGCTGCTGGGGACTTTGTATGCCGTTATCTACAGCATCGGCCAGTTCATCCGAACCCGTATAGGCGGTCTTACTGGTGATAGCTATGGCGCTATCAATGAACTCGCTGAGGTGATAACCTTGCTCTTAATTATTATGCTTGGCAAACTGCCGTGGTGAAAGATGACTGCCAAGGATGAATACTAACCCAGCGATGACTAAGAGGAGTATCTTGATACTTGGCGGCGCCCGAAGTGGCAAAAGCCGTTTCGCCCAAGAACTGGCAGAAACTTTGGGCAAAAAAGTGTTGTTTGTTGCCACTGGAGAGCCCTTGGATGAAGAGATGAAAAGGAAGATTGCCGAGCATAAGAGAAGTCGTCCTCCGACCTGGAAAACGGTCGAGGCACCGTATGAGGTGGCAGAGCAGATAGAGCAGAGCGTCTGCGGCACGGATGTTGTACTTTTGGATTGTATGACATTACTTGTATCAAACCTCCTAGGCAGTAAGAGCAGTCATAAAAATGTAGAGGCAAAAATATTGTCCTACATTGAGAAACTAACCGTCCTTTTGAACCAGATGGAGGCAAGCTGGATCGTTGTATCCAACGAAGTAGGTATGGGACTGGTTCCTGAGACCGAGCTGGGACGCGCTTACCGTGATATCTTGGGGAAAGCTAACCAGCTTCTCGCTCGGCAAGCTGTAGAAGTTTATTTCATGGTATCAGGCATTCCTGTGAAGATAAAGGGCTGAAAATGTATGAAAATCGGGAAAAAGGTTGTCAAACATCGACAAAACTTGCTGAAGTTACTATAATGAATTCAGCGAGGCAAACATTGTTGCTAAAAATTGGCCGGGAAGGGACTGGGGCAGCAAGATGTTCCTCCGTACTTTGGCTTCTATGCTCCAGCGTGTTGGTATTTGCGGTAGTGTTCGTTCTCATTTCCACCACCCAGGCTAGTGCAGCGCCACCACTGATAACAGATGTCGACCTGCCAAAAGGACAAGTTGGAATTTCGTACTACGGGCGAATAACCGTAAGCGGTACGCCACCGTTTACCTGGACCGTAGCTGGGCTGCCTCCAGGTTTAGCACATACATCGGCCACGAATAGTTTGTACATTTCCGGTGTGCCTACACAGAGCGGGATATTCTCGGTCATCGTCACGGTAACTGACAACTCTACGCCTCCAAACTCTACGCAGCAAAACTTTGTTATCACTGTCGAAAAAGGTAACTACGAAGCTATCATCACTATTGGGACTGGGCTGAAAGCAGGGGAGACTAGGGTACTTATCGGAGCTACACCACTGACCACCTTACGTGGTGGCGAGTCTATAAAAGTCAACTTAGAACTAGGTGTCATAAGGACTGTAAGTGTAGATCCGATAGTAGAGCATCCTACTGAACTTGGTATCAGATTCAAAGCTGAAATAGACAAGAGGACTGTAAGTGAATCATCACCGGAAGCTGTATTCCCGTACTATACCGAATATTACCTGGATTTCAAAACCGACCCATCTAAGGTTGGACAATTGTCAGGCTCAGGGTGGTTCAAAGAGGGATATGTGTTGGGAAATGTGGCACCTGAAGAGGTAACTGACAGCGAGCGACCGGATGTCAAATACAGGTTTGCTTACTGGATTTTGCCCAACGGCGAAACTTCAGCCAGCAGGCAATTGAGTTTTCGGGTAAGTATGCCCGGAACCTGTACTGCCAAGTACGATACGTACTACAAACTGACCCTGGCCTCTAAATACGGGGGTACAGAAAGCAGTAACTGGTATAAGTCGGGGGCTCTTGCGGAATGGAAAATAGCGACTACAGAAGTACGTATGCCCGGCATTTTAGGTGTCTTTGGTGGCAAATTGAAGGCAGCAACACCACAGGGCACAGTGAATATGGACGAACCTAAGACCATCGACATACGATGGGATCCCGACTATACCCTGCCAATCATTCTAATTCCACTGACTTTGGTTCTACTCACTGGAGTTGGTTATGGTTTTTATCTTCTAGCAAAGAGTACGCAGCCGAAGCCAGTCTTTTATCCGCCACCATACCAGCCTGCACCACCACAATCACCCCCACAGATGCCACCACCTCAGACCACCGTGGTGATGATAGGCGGTGAGAAACCAAAGCTGGGTCCAGCAGCTACCAGAGAGCAACTGATGGAAAAATTTGGAGAGTTGCTGCAGAAATATGAAGAGGAAATAAGGGCTACAATTCTAGGGAAAGAGCTGCCCGAAACAAAAACCGTGGAAAGAGGTTTGCCAACTCCGGGTATGACTTCTGCTACAATCCAAGCGGAGGTTGTCCCAACCCACGAGCCAGCAGCTTGCAATTTCGCCACAAAGAGGGCACTGCGGATAGTAGTGACAGAATGGAGACGAAGCGAACCAAAGACAGCAACCGCATCCGCTGGAGATGAGAAAACTGGAGACAGGGTAGCAACTGTCTGGTCACGGGATATATATCAAGAATGGGAGATTATGCGCTGTCTGTTACAACAGGGACACGCGGGACAGCATGAGGGTGCACTTCAGACCGTGTACTCGTTTCTTAATTCTGTAAGAGAAGAGAGGACATACTCGGCGGATGAAGATCTCTTACCACCTAAACCCCATTATACTGATGGTATGCCGGTGATAGATTTAAACCAGGTGGAAATTGTTCCCCCCGAAAAGTTACCCCAAACAACCATATAACCAAACTCCATTGAATATCCTTCACTAATCCCAGCGAGTTACTCTCCGAATGCTATACCTGCAGTACTAGTGTATGTGTTTCCTCAGAATATAAAACTGCAGATCCGGGCACATTAGCGTGGATTCAGATGTGAAAGTGAAACCCTGGCAATCACGTGTTACAATTATCTAGATGCCACCGAATTTCGGGTAACGCAATGGCTCTACAGCACATCGTCGTTAAAGGGGCACGCGAGCACAATCTAAAAAATATAGATGTGACCATACCACGAGATAAACTTGTGGTCATTACCGGCGTTTCTGGTTCCGGCAAGAGTTCCTTAGCCTTCGATACGATATATGCTGAAGGCCAGAGACGCTATGTTGAATCTCTTTCCGCTTATGCCCGTCAGTTCCTCGGAAGATTGGAGAAACCAGATGTTGATTACATTGAAGGACTAAGCCCGGCGATCTCTATTGATCAAAAGGGTCCTTCACATAATCCTCGGTCAACGGTGGGCACAGTCACTGAAATCTACGATTATCTGCGTCTTCTCTTTGCGAGGGTTGGCCATCCTCATTGCCCAAGGTGCGGTAAGGAGATCTCGAAACAGACTGTACAGCAGATTGTCGATGCTGTCCGAGAGATACCGTCACGCAAGAGGGTCATGATACTGGCGCCTCTGATTAAGGACAGGAAAGGAGAGCACCAAGCGGTTTTCGATGACCTCCGCAAAGCAGGGTTTGTTCGTGTTCGGGTTGATGGGCGAATCTATGATTTAGCTGAGGATTTCCAGTTAGACAAGAACAAAAAGCACAGTATCGAGGCGGTGGTCGATCGCCTTGTTATAGGAGAAACCGAAAATAGTCGAATCGCCGACTCAGTGGAGACAGCACTAAAATTAGGTGGTGGCACAGTGCTCATCTCAGTAGTCGATGGCGATGAGCTTCTTTTCTCTGAGCATTTTGCCTGTGTGGATTGTGGTATCAGTCTGGGGGAAATTGCCCCTCGTACTTTTAGCTTTAATAGCCCACATGGTGCCTGCCCGCGGTGCAGTGGTCTCGGGGTTCGACTTGAAGTTGACCCTGATCTTCTGATACCTGATAAGACTCTTAGTCTGTCAGAAGGTGCTATCCGTGCCTGGGGATGGTTTTCTTGGCACGTAGGCGAACTGCAGGAGCTAGCTAACCGCTACGGTTTCTCGCTGCGCACTCCAGTGAATAAGCTTAGCAAAGAGCAGTTAGACCTCGTGCTTTATGGGGAAGAGGGCCAGCTTATCAAATACAGAAATCGATACGGGCGAATCAGAGAGTATTGTACCGGATATGAAGGGGTTATCCCTTACCTCGAAAGAATCTATCGGGATACCGAATCCAGCAATACACGCGCTGAGATTGAAAGGTTCATGACTTCCTACCCTTGTCCGGCATGCAATGGAAAAAGGCTGAAGCCGGAATCCTTGGCTATTACGATTGACGGTCGAAATATAATAGAAGCTACTGAAATGTCTGCTAAAGAAGCTCTGGATTGGATACGCGACCTGGAGGGCGCCAACACCAGACCAACACTTACTGAATATGAACTAAAAATAGCACAGCAGATTTTGAAGGAAATTGTCGCTCGCCTAGGGTTCCTTGTCGATATCGGGCTTGGGTATCTAACACTTGATAGACCCTCATCGACCCTGAGCGGAGGAGAGGCACAACGGATTCGGCTAGCAACACAAATAGGCAGTGGCTTAATGGGGGTACTCTATATCTGCGATGAGCCCACAGTGGGCTTGCACCCAGCTGACATTCACCGCCTTATCGCCACGATGAAGCGGCTGCGTGATCTGGGAAATACTATTATAGTGGTCGAACACGATGAAGCTATGATCAAAGCCGCCGATTTTATCGTGGACATGGGCCCAGGTGCTGGAGAAAATGGTGGAAGAGTAATAGCGACCGGGACAATCGATGACATCATGAACTGTTCCAGCTCGGTTACAGGGCAGTATCTAAGTCGGACTAAACAGATACCATTGCCCTCCGGACGACGCCCTGGTTCAGGGAAAAAACTAATAATCAAAGGGGCTCGAGAAAACAACCTAAAAGGTATTGATGTGGTTATACCTTTGGGTAAATTTGTCTGCATAACCGGTGTATCCGGCAGTGGCAAGAGTACATTGGTAAATGAGGTACTATATAAGAAGCTTGCCCAAGTACTTTATAAGGCGAAAAGCAGGCCCGGGAAATGCGATGCTATCCTAGGAGTGGAGCACATCGATAAAGTTATCAATATAGATCAGTCCCCCATTGGTCGCACACCTCGCAGTAATCCAGCAACCTATACTGGTACATTCACGCCCATTCGAGAGCTCTTTGCTACAGTTCCTGAAGCACGGGTGCGTGGCTACAAACCAGGACGGTTTTCGTTCAATATCAAGGGAGGACGGTGTGAAGTTTGCGAAGGAGAAGGTTTTATCCAGATAGAAATGCAGTTTCTCCCCGATGTAACTGTCCCTTGTGAAGTCTGCAAGGGCAAGCGTTACAATCGTGAGGCACTGGAAATATATTTCAGAGGGAAAAACATCGCTGACGTGCTGAACATGACTGTAGATGAAGCACTAGATTTTTTCAGCCATTTTCCGCGAGTAAAAAGCAAACTGCAGACACTGCGAGATGTCGGCCTTGGTTATATACGCTTGGGGCAACCAGCGCCCACACTCTCTGGTGGCGAAGCCCAGAGAGTAAAGCTGGCAGCCGAACTTTCCCGCCGTTCCACAGGGAAAACACTCTACATACTTGATGAACCCACCACAGGGCTTTCTTTTGCTGACATAGCTTGTTTGCTGGATGTCCTGCAGCGGCTGGTCGATGCCGGCAATACAGTAGTGATCATCGAACACCACTTAGACGTAATAAAAAATGCCGACCACATCATTGATCTTGGTCCTGGTGCTGGGGAAGAAGGGGGATACATAATCGCCACCGGCACTCCAGAAGCGGTGGCCACGGTAGAGACCTCTGTCACAGGACAATATTTACGTCGGGTGCTCCGAGAGCGTGAACCGGAGTACTCACTGAAATCCTGAGGTAAGTAATTTTTAGACAACAGTAGCCCTAGTTATCTAGGACTAAACCAGTTCAGTCTACTTCCGAAGAGGTAGGCTGACGCATGTACTTGAAAACCTCTACTCCAAATACCAAAGCGGCACACAGAGACCATCCCCCCAAATGCCAGCAAGACATGCTGCGACCGGAAGCAGGACCACTATCGCCACTGGGTGAACCTGCAGGTATACTCCCTGTATCTTGGGTCTCAGCAAGGCATTTTCTAAAAGCTGGATTACAACGTATAGAACTGCGGCCCATAATACCTTTGCTGGTGCAATCGCCAGAGCCACTACAAAAGTAGCGGTACCTCCGGTCCAAAGACCCAATATGGGAACAAATTCCACTCATATTTGTTGGCTCCACCATCTATAGACGAAAGATATTGAAATGGGCTAAATAAAAAAACAACAGGGTACCCCGAATCAACATTGTAACCTCACGCTTCGAGCTCGCCTGCGCCCCACCTATATTTTCTCTTGCACCTTCTTGGTTATCTCTGCAGCAACCCCACGAGCCTTCTTAGCAGTCTCAGATACCTGTTCTTTGATGTCTTCCAGCTTCTCCTTTACCAGTTGCCTGGTCTCTTCTCCAGACCGCGGCGCTAGAAAAAGACCAAGGATGGCACCCAAGATTGCTCCAACAATGAAACCGGCAACAAAACTACCGCTATCCCTTTCAGACATCGCTCCTGCCCTCCTTTTTGTGAAAAAACTTGGTGACAAAATCAATGCCATCCATAATACCACGGACCATAGCTGCAAACCGAAGTACAGGCTCGACTATCTCTTCCTTCACTGTTGCTGACATTTGGTAAACTGTGGATGAAGTTGCCTCCAGTGTGGTCAGAACTGCTTTAGCTTTTTTGTACAGAAGATAAACAAGCACAGTAATAAATAGAACAGTGATACTAACCACAACCCCAGAAATACAGATAACAATATCTCTGGCTAGTTCAAAGTTCTCCATGTTGCCTCCCGCCGTGTTATTTTCATCCCATCATACAACAAACTTAAACCGTTTTGGAATCAATTTGAGAACCCTCGTTATTCCCCCGGAGCCATAATACAATACCGGTTACCAATAGTACAGAGGCAGCAATTATGAATTCAGCCTGAGTTGCACTTACAATCTCCTTGCGCACCAGCACATAATTGTAATTAACAACCAGATAGACCACCGCAGAAAGCAGATACAATTGCCACCAGCGACCCCTGCCCATCCCCCACCCAACAAGGGCAGTCGAGGCAAGATTAGCACCTAAGAGAAAAAAACTTTCCCAGAAGCCTACAAGTTGTCCGATGCCTTGCAACTGCACATTTTCCCAGCTCCAGCCAGTGGAAAAAATATAATTGTGTGCCCACATCGCCTCTAAGATGCCGAAACCTGCACCACACACAGCCCCTGTGGCTAGACCAAGCCCAGGGGTGATTTGCCAACCCTTCCGCCACCAGACAACCACCAGCGGCAAAAGCTTGAAGCCCTCCCGAACCATACCAAACAAATACATGGATGGCAAACTAGCCAGCAATGCCCATTTGTTTATTGTTTCGGCTGTCCAGAATTTCCCATATGCCAGTGAGACACCATATCTCAGTGGATATGACACAATAGCAAGTGTTACCGGCGCAAGCACAGCTCCTGCAGCTAGTACAGCCCAGAGCCACGGTTTTTTCACAAGCGGTGGTCTGTAACATGCCAGCCAAACTACCCCGAAGAAAAGAGCTAACCCAATTCCCCATACAGACGGAGAAGAAAAGAAATAAACAAAGAACTGGAGCATTTGCTGCAACATCAAAACCTCCTCTAAAGTCTAACTATTTCCGCCTTCAAGTATTCTAAATCCAGAAGCGCCACTGTTTGATGACCTGTCAAATAGCCACAGACCTCACCTGGATTTACCAAAAGCGTTGGCCCATGGATGACCTCTGCTCGGTGATTGTGTCCTCTTACAACGACGTCGTAGAAACCACATCTCAGAAGTGCGTCCACAATATGTTCGTGTGCTCCATGCAACAAAGCTATCCTTCGCCCCTCTAACTCCAAGATGGCAAAATCTCCTAGAGGAGTAGTTCCCAGTTCACCAAACCTTACTCTTATATATTCGCGATCCCCCTCGTTGTTTCCCCAAACATAATGCAGCCTGGCTTTGAGCCGGGAAAATCTTGGCACCACGAACGGTGATACAAGATCGCCGGCATGTAAGACATCGCTCACTCCTTGCCCGTTAAAAAAATCGATAGCTGCCTCAATTGCATCAATTCTATCATGTGTATCTGACATGACCCCGATAAACATGCTCACCTCCGATAGCTTGAATCAGACTGTTCGCTGGGAGCAGACATTACATTAGCCACACACGCCGGAATTCTCTAAACGGGGAAAGAATAGCCCGGCCAGAACTGCAAAACAATCGATTCTGTAACAGCGCCTGACGGCGATGGTTCTTCTGAAACAGAGGGGCGACTTAACCAGTCGTAAAGGAAAAACGCCACCATAATAATGATGGCTATAATAACAACCCCCAGACATCCCGTAAGCCACGGATCGGATTTTTGCTGCTTTTTACCACCAGCTTCGCCGGTCTTCCCCACCGCTGCAGGTTCACGCACTCTTTGAGGAGGATGTGTGGCCGCTTCTTTAGGAAACGGTTTTATCTTGCGCGGAGTTGGCCAGTACAACCTTTCCCGACAACTGGGACAATTTATGAGCGTCGAATTTACAATAGCCCCGCAGTAAGGGCAATTGTACTGAAACCTCTGCCCGCAATATTGGCAGTATTCTTGTCCCACAATGTTCTGTGCACCACAAGTAGAACACAAAAATATTTCTTGCATTTCTCACTCGCCTTGGCTTGGTGTTATATACTTGCAAACACGCTCACAAATCTTAGCTGCCGTGTACTCTATTCGCAAACAGTGAGCGACTAAAAATGCCTGACCTGACAATCCATCCTGAAGCTACACTAGTCAGTTTGTTGCTCTAACAATTCCTCCATTTTGTGAATCAAGCTTTCAGTTTCACTGGTACTCAAGCCGAGATTACTTTCAAGACGACTGAGGTAGTGATCCAGATCACGGTATTCTGTTCTAGCTCGTGCTATCTTCTGGTTCTGTTTCATAATTCTGTTATCGAGCTCTGTAAGATCAATCCCGAGTTCTAGCCGCTGATTGAGGAACAAAAGGATCTTCTTCCACGCTTGAGGGTCCTCTCTAGCTACTAAATAGAATGGCACTTGCACCCACAAGTTAACCGCGGGTATACCACGCTGCTGAGCGATCCAGAGCAGAAAAGCATTGAGAGTGGGCCTCTGACCTTCCGGAGTCTCATACTCCATGTCGCTAACCACATCATAAGGTTCAACAATTTTCTTTGTCTGTGAAGAATTTGCCACAGTCAGTAATGCTCGGGGGGTAGTATGAGCACTTGCCGATGCCATTCCACCGAGAATGTACATTTCCTTTACTCTGCAAATTCTTCCCACAAAGTCCAGTATGGTTGTCAAAAATGCGTACCACTCCGCTCTCGGCAAGCTGCTTTTGGTTATCAGTAAGTTCTTCTGCGAGCAAAAATAGAATTTCGTTTCGGGAAACTGTGCTACATCGTCCTGAACGACAACTCCGTCTAAAGGGAAAAAACCTATCGGCTCCACTTCAGCAAATACAAAGCCGCCAAGTTGCTGGACCAAATACTGAGCGACTCCGCCGCCGACTCTGCCCGCATCAGGCATCCAAGCAACAATCAGCGGAGCCACCCCTACATGCAGCTCTCTAAGGATATTTACCCTGGCTGAGCCACTAATATCAGTCGTCATTGGACTCTTTTTTGAACAATTTGTCAATCTCTTGCAAGATTTTTCTCTTATCTTCTTCAGTAATGGGTCCCGATTCAGCTTTTCCGCGACGTTCAATACTTATCAGCTTGTCCAAATGTTCCCTTATCTCCAGAGGCAGCTTGGAGTAAATAGCCTCGATCTCTCTTCCCGTTTGCTCAACGAAACTGTCCAGTTCAGTCATATCAATTACAACTCCAAGAATCGCACTCAAAACTTCAACCACTGCTTTGGAACCTTTAGGGTAAGCGATAGGGAAACCATGTAAATAGATTGGTATCTCACCCATCAAACAGATAGCTTCAACCCCTTTTTTCTTGGCAACCCCCAACAGTAACCCGTTGAGTCCCGCAATATTGCCTTGCCCACCATGGCCTTCTATGTCTGACATTAGTACCACATTTTGATAGCCCCTCATCTCTTTGAGCAACGAGCTACTATTGGGCACTGCCCAGACTCTGGAATTCGTAGTATGATGAATCGGCGCTACTGCCGCCCCAGATGTATATATACGCCGGCAACCAAATCTCAAAGCCGCATCAACAACTAAGTTTGCCATGTTGTACGCTTTGGCTCCCTCTGCATACAGCTTTACTTCTGTGTCTGGCTGCTCCTCACCGATGAAAAACAGCAAGTCCCTCTTGTGCGTCCTTTTGAAGTAGAACTTACTGCTGGGGAATTCAAGAGCTTTCAGCACACCATCCCTAATCACAACCTTCTTAGGGTAGAAAAATTCCCATGGCTCTATTTCGCCTAGCTCCTCAGCCTTAAGTGCTCTTCTCAAGGTATCGACTGCAATGATACCTATATTACCTATCCCAGGCCAGGACGCTACTAATATCGGGGATTCAAGTTCTGGCTCTCTATACAGTACAACACCCAATTTTGCTCGCTCACTGCGGAGACATAATTATTCTCTGATTAAGTATAACACACGCAATAGCGGACTGAAACCTGAGTTCACCACATTACAAGGATACGAAGCTCTCCAGCACATCCGCCCGATGATCGCTTGGCTAATGGCTGGTTTTTCTTAGCAACGAAAATAGCAACCCAGTCATCAATTCTGCAGATTTTAGCAGCAATTGCGACACAGTCACCTGTTTCTACTTCGGGGGTTCAAGCATACTTGCTAACCAAGCAGTTCGAGTTCTTGACAGTGCACCGATGTAGAAGCTATACTTCCATCCAACCAAGAGGGCCATTAGCTCAGTCGGTTAGAGCACGG
>FMSI01070080.1_pt1 | contig 26279 bp, 18 predicted proteins | sample 1504471 | NCBI WGS metagenome assembly FMSI01 (sample SAMEA4475357, study PRJEB15587) | soil metagenome | biome: Soil; feature: Field | place: India | collected 2015-03-11 | depth 0 m
AGGAGGATAAAATGAAAAAGGCAGCAATAAATGGCTTTGGTAGAATCGGTAGAATCCTTTTAAGAACCTTTCTGGAGAAAGAAGGACTTGATATTGTCGCTATATCAAATAGAACTGCAGACCCTAAAATACTTGCCCATTTATTTAAATATGATTCTGTTCACGGTACCTTTAAAGGAGATATCTCTTCAAGCTCCGATGCCTTAATTGTAAACGGCAAGAAGATACCTGTGTTTTCTGCCGCTGATGTCTCCAAACTTCCATGGAAAGATTTAGGCATTGATATGCTCCTTGAATGTTCTGGTAAGTATAGAGATGCCGATGAGGCGAGAAAACATATTGATGCAGGAGCAAAAAAGATATTAATCTCAGCACCTGCAAAAAAGGTTGATGCTACCTTATTATATGGTGTAAATCATGAGGCCTATGACCCAGCTAAGCATCATATTGTCTCTGCAGCTTCTTGTACCACTACCTGCCTTGCAACAATATGCAAAGCTTTACTCCAAAAGTTTAAAATTGAAAGGGGTATAATGACCACTGTCCATGCCTATACAAACGATCAGAAAATACTTGATGGTTCTCATAAAGACCTAAGAAGGGCAAGAGCAGCAGCTTTATCAATAATACCTACTACCACCGGAGCTGCTACAGCCGTTGGTGAGGTATTACCAGAGCTAAAGGGCAAGTTAGATGGAATAGCCCTAAGAGTTCCTACTTCTAATGTCTCTATTGTTGATTTAACAGTTAATTTTGATAAAGATACTACAAAAGAAGAGGTAAATAGTGTTATTAAAGAGGCATCGGAGACTAATTTTAAAGGGTTGATTAGATACTGTGATGAGCCTCTTGTATCCTGTGATTTCAATGGAGATTCTCATTCTGCCATATTTGATGCCGATTCAACCTACGTGAAAGGGAATATGGTTAAGATATTGGCTTGGTATGATAATGAGTGGGGATACTCTTGCAGAATGAGGGACCTTGCTATATATATGGCTGATAATACATAATTCTCTTATATAATGAGTAGTTTACTGACTAATTGCTTTAGGGAGGTGTTTTGTGGCAATTAAGAGAGTAGATGAGTTTGATTTTGAAAACAAAAAGGTATTTGTAAGAGTAGATTTTAATGTGCCTTTAGATGAGAATAGAAATATTACCGATGATACGAGAGTAAGGGCTGCCCTTCCTACAATAAAACACATAATCTCTCATGGCGGCAAGGCTATAATAGCCTCTCATCTTGGTAAGCCGAAAGGTCAGGTAAAACCAGAACTATCATTAAAACCAGTAGTGAAAGAATTATCTTCTTTATTAGGTATTGATATCCCTTTAGCACCAGATTGTATTGGTGACGAAGTTAGAAAGATGGTTGATAATCTAAAAAAGGGCGATCTTTTAGTTCTTGAGAACCTAAGGTTTCATATTGGAGAGGAGAAAAATCACCCCGACTTCGCAAAGGAGCTTGCAAACTCTTGTGATATCTATATTAATGACGCCTTTGGTGCTGCCCATAGGGCTCACGCCTCAATAGTAGGCATAACTGAGTATATAAAAGATGTCGGAGAAGGTTTTTTAATGTATAATGAGTCTAAATATCTAACAATGCTTATGTCCCACCCTGAAAGACCTCTACTTGTTCTCCTTGGTGGAGTCAAGGTCTCCGATAAGATAGGTGTTATAAAACAACTCCTTGAGATTGGCGATATCATTCTTATTGGTGGGGCTATGGCAACTACCTTTTTGAAGGCAGAGGGCTATGATGTAGGCATATCAAAATATGAGGAAGATAAATTAGATGTGGCGAGAGAGATCCTGCAACTGGCAAAAGAGAAAAATGTGCCCATTGTCTTACCAACTGATGTAAAGGTTACAAAAGATATTAAATCTTCGGAATATAAATGTGTTCATATAAACGAGATCCCTCCTGATATGATGGTAGTTGATATTGGTGAAGAGACGAAAAAAATTTTCTGTTATGAGATAATTAATGCAAAGACACTTTTCTGGAACGGACCCTTAGGAGCATTTGAGAATCCTGTCTTTCAGGATGGCACCTTTTCTATTGCCAAGTGTATCGCTAATCAAAAGAACCTTGTTTCAGTAGTAGGTGGTGGAGATTCCGCTGCTGCTGTAAGGAAAAGCGGTTTTTCTGATGGTTTTACCCATATATCAACTGGAGGGGGGGCAACCCTTGAGTTTCTTGAGGGAATACCTCTACCTGGTATTAAGGCCTTGGATAGATATTAATATGGCGATAATTGTTGCAAACTGGAAGATGAACAAGTTGCTTTCTGAAGCCCGTGATTTTACAGGGGCTATCAGAAAGATAGCGATAAAAGAAGAAAGAAAGGTTGTAATAGCACCACCCTTTGTGTATTTAAAAGACCTTGCAGCAGAATTAAAAGACACAGAAATTTCTGTAGCTGCTCAAAATATGTTTTTTGAAGAAAAAGGGGCCTATACAGGCGAGATATCACCTCTTCATCTGATAGATATAGGTGTTAGCTATGTAATACTGGGTCATTCCGAGAGAAGAAATATTTTTGGTGAGGATGACAATCTTATCTCTAAAAAGCTCAGATCTGCCATCTCGCATAATCTTACCCCTATTTTTTGTGTAGGGGAAAAGATTGAAGAACGTAAGTCAGAAAAAACCTTCGAAGTTATAGAAAGGCAGTTATATGAGGGGCTTAAACTAATAGAGCCTGATGATATTGAAAAGGTTATATTTGCTTACGAACCTGTATGGGCAATAGGAACAGGTGTTAATGCAACCCCTGAACAAGCAGAAGAGGTACATTATTGGATAAAAGACTTTCTTCAAAAAAAATATTTAAAATCAGAAAATAAAAATGTTAAAATACTCTACGGTGGAAGTGTAACAGCAGAAAACGCCAGCTCACTTATGAAAATGAACAACATAGATGGTTTGCTTGTTGGTGGCGCTTCCTTAAATATAGAAAGTTTTGAGAAGATAATTAATTTTTAAGGAGTACTAAATGATAGCTTTTGTTATATTTCTTCATGTTATTGCCTGCCTAACCATTGTTTTCATAGTTCTTTTACAAACTGGCAAGGGGTCTGAGATGGGAGCAATTTTTGGCTCAGCGAGCTCCTCTGTATTTGGTCCTACAGGCCCAACAACAATCTTAACTAAGATAACAGTAGGTGCGGCAGTACTTTTTATGGTTACATCAATGATATTAACTTACAACTTCTCTCAACGTTCTGTCAAAACTCTTGTGCCTAAGACAAAAACGGCTCCTCAAGCACCTGCAAACGCTCCTTCTCTCCCTGCTACAGGTGGCGAACCAGCCAAGGCGCCTACAAATCCCTTACCTCAGTCAAAATGAGCCTACTTAATATACCAAAGCAAAGAAATTATGAGATTAGTAGGGAAAGGGCTTTTGCGGCCCTTTCTTCTTTTAGTTTAAATGAACTTTCAGAGAAAACAGGTGGTTTCGTCGATGGCTCTAATCTAATCTTTAATTTTTTTAAATGGGAAGTAAAATTTGACTTTGAGAATAAATCACTTCTTTTACCAGAAAATCTTAAATCCCCTTCTACAGAAAACCTAATTCTTCATTATATCGCCTACTCTCAAGGAGAAAAACCTAAAGGGGAATGGATAAACTTTTATCAGATTAAAGACGCCACTTTATATCTTCCTGTTTTTAATAAGAGAACAATTGGGATAATAAATAAGGCTGTGAAAGATTTTGATAACTGGCAAAAAAAGTGTCTTAATCTTGGTGGTGAGAGATACAATTTTACTAACTCTGCCAGTGCCTATAAGTTTTTTGCTTTTCCATTAGTCCCAATACTTATTGTCTATTATGAAGGTGATGAGGATATCCCCTCTGAACTAAAATTTATGTTTGACTCATCGGTTGTAAAAAATCTTAGTGCTGAAGATGTTGTTGTCGCTTCCCAGTTTTTGTCTCTCCAATTTTTTAAAGTATGAAATCACTTTTTAAGCCTCAGCTTATAAATAAGCCCAATGAAGACCCATTGCTATATATAGACCTCTTTGGTAGAAAAGAGGCTTTTGTAGCAGATTTAGGAGATATATCAAAGTTATCAAATAGGAAGATATTAAGAATCTCAAGATGTTTTATCACTCATACACATATTGACCACTTTTTTGGTTTTGACGGGCTTTTAAGAAGTTCTCTTGGTAAGAAAGATACGATTTTTTTTTATGGGCCAAAAGGGATAATAGATAACATAAAAGGAAAGTTAAGGGGGTATAATTTTAACCTAATAAAAGAGTATCCTATTAACATAACTGTTTTAGAGTTTAGAAAGAATAGAAAGCTAACCTGTAATTTTTCTGCAGATAATAACTTAAAACCCTCTAATATTGAGGAAAGTCTATGGGATAATAATATATTGCACGAAGATAATGAGTTGATGGTTAAGGCCATATTGTTAAATCATAAAATCCCTGTCCTTTCCTTTCTTTTCGAAGAAAAAATGAGGATAAATATAAATAAAGATGGACTTAATAAGATGGGGGTGATCGCAGGTTCTTGGTTAACGGATTTAAAAAAATTATATCTTAATAAAGAAGGTAACAAAACAATTGATGTGCCCACAAAGGAAGGTCTTAAAAAGTTTAAATCATCAGAACTTTTTGAGAGCTTAATTATCGTAAAGGAAGGCGAGAAGATATTTTATCTAACTGATATTAGGTTTTCTATGAAGGCTCTAAAAAAGATTAAAGCCTTTGTTGAATCACCAGATATATTTTACTGTGAAGCCTTTTTTACAAGCTCTGATGAAGAACGGGCAAAAGACAGATACCATCTAACATCAAGACAGACAAATATCATTGCTAAGGCTATCAAAACAAAGAAACTTTTTATCTTTCACTTCTCCCCAAGGTATAAAGGCAATTTCAAAAAGATTTATAACGAAGCATTAGAAGGTTTCTGAAGACCATCTTGACTTTTATAGAAATAGTTATTAATTTATCCTTACCTAATATGAAAGAGGACTATTGCGATTTAAACCCAAAACAGAGAAAGATACTTAGTTCTTTAATAGAACATTATATATTAAGATCAGAGCCTGTGGCCTCTAAGACCATTGCGGAGAACTACATCTGTGAGCTTAGTTCTGCATCTATCAGGAACTATATGGAAGAAATGGAAATGCTTGGTTATATCTATAAACCCCATCCCTCAGCGGGAAGGATCCCTACAGAAAAGGGTTATAAGTTTTATATATCTGAGTTGTTGAAACGTTTAGAAGATAGAGATAAAGAGATAGAGATTTTGAAAAGAAAGTTTGATGAGCTAAATAACAATGTAATAGATTTTTTAAAGTATTTAACAAATTTTATAGCTGATTTTACTCAAAAAACAGCCATCGTATTCCTCCCAAAGATTGATAATAAAAGACCTAATACGATGGATTTTGTTAGGGTTGCCAACAATAAAGTTCTTGTCGTCACCGTCTACGACTTTGGTTTAGTTGAGAACAGATTAATAGATATTAAAGAAGATATTGATCAGGGTTTGTTAACCAAGTTTTCAAACTATATAAATGATAAGCTATCTAAAAATCTAAACGTAGAGGATATAAGAGAGGGCATTTTTTCAGAGATGAAAGCACTAAAGGAGCTCTTTGATAAAACATTTCAGATGATACACGAAAGCCTTGGTGATAAGTTATTGTTAATAGATGGACAGGAATATATGCTTGATATGCCAGAGTTTTCTCAGATCGAGCATTTAAAGAAGATATTCAAAACCTTTAGGGAGAAGGCTAAGTTTGCCGAGATGCTTACTAAAAGTCTCGACAGAAGTGATATTAAGGTCTATATCGGTGGGGAGCTCTCTTTGGACATAAATAATGCAGCATTAATTCTCTCGCCCTATAGTTCCTGTAATAACTCTATGGGTGCCATAGGTATTTTTGGCCCTATGAGAATGGACTATAATAACCTAATCCCCTTTTTGCTTTCCACCTCTAAGTTTGTTAATAAAGTAATGAAAGGTTAGTATTGTTAGAGATGAACGTACTTCTTGATACTAAAAGTGATAGTCGGAGGGATATATGAGTGATGAAAAAAATGATTTAAAGGAAGAAACTCTTGAAGATTTGGAGGGAGAGAACGATGAAAAAAGAGAGCCTTCTTCTGATGAGATAATAAAAAAACTTTCTGAAGAAAGAGATAGATATTATAACAACTGGCTTAAAGCTGAGGCAGAGCTTGATAATTTTAAAAAGAGAGTTTTAAGAGAAAAAGAAGAGTTTAGAAAATTTGCTTTAGAAGGACTTATCAAAGAGATACTCACACCTATAGACTATCTTGAGATGGCTCTCGAACACACAAAAAACGGTGAAAACTTATCTGCATTAGCACAGGGCATTGAATATACAATAAAAATATTTCTCGACCTATTAAAGGGCTATGGGGTGGAGCAGATAAAGGCTGCTGATAAGTTTGATCCTAACTACTTCGAGGCTACTGAGGTTGAAGAAAGAGATGATGTAGAAGAAGGGACAATCCTTAAAGTTCATAGGAAGGCCTATAAAATTCAGGAAAGACTTCTTAGGGCAGGTATCGTAACAGTTTCTAAGAAGCCCGAAAAAAAAGATAAAGAAATAGAGAATGATAAAAAGGAGGAATAATTTATGGGTAAGGTTATAGGAATTGATCTAGGAACGACTAACTCTTGTGTGGCAGTAATGCAAGGTAATGATGTAGTGGTAATACCAAATGCTGAAGGATCAAGAACTACTCCATCTGTCGTAGCTTTTACTGATAGTGGAGAGCTATTAGTTGGGCAGCTTGCAAAAAGACAGGCTGTTACAAATCCATTAAAAACTATCTATGCTGTAAAGAGATTAATAGGTAGAAAGTTTAATTCACCAGAGGTAAAAAGACATCAACAACTTGTGCCTTATAAAGTAGTAGATTCAAACATCGGTGATGCCTGGGTTGAGATAGCAGGAAAACCTTATAGTCCTCAACAGATATCGGCCTACATACTTCAAAAGATGAAACAGACGGCGGAGGATTTTCTTGGCGAGAAGATAACAGAGGCAGTTATAACTGTTCCAGCCTATTTTAATGATAGTCAGAGACAAGCAACTAAAGATGCTGGAGAGATAGCAGGGCTTAAAGTTTTGAGAATAATAAACGAGCCTACAGCGGCTGCCTTAGCTTATGGTCTTGGCAAGAATAAGAAAGATGAAAAAGTTGCCGTTTTTGATTTAGGTGGGGGAACCTTTGATATATCTATACTTGAGATTGGGGAAGGCGTATATGAAGTTAGATCAACCAATGGGGATACATTTTTAGGTGGGGAGGATTTTGACCAAAGAATAGTTGATTATATTGCCGATGAGTTTAAAAAAGAGACAGGTATTGATATTAGAAATGATAGAATGGCATTGCAGAGATTAAAGGAGGCGGCAGAAAAGGCAAAATGTGAGCTATCTACGGTAATGGAGACAGAGATTAATCTACCCTTTATAACTGCCGACGCAACTGGTCCAAAGCACTTATTAATGAAAATAACAAGGTCTAAACTGGAAGCCCTTGTGTCTGATCTTATAGAAAGATTAGAAGAGCCCTGTAGAATTGCCTTAAAGGATGCAGGATTAAAACCAGAGGAGATAGATGAGGTTATTCTTGTGGGTGGTATGACAAGAATGCCAAAGGTACAAGAGAAGGTAAAAGAAATATTCAAGAAAGAACCTCATAAAGGCGTTAATCCTGACGAGGTAGTAGCTATAGGTGCTGCAATCCAGGCAGGTGTTTTAAAAGGTGAGGTAAGAGATGTCTTGTTACTTGATGTAACACCTTTGTCCTTGGGTATAGAGACCTTAGGAGGAGTTTTTACTAAGATCATAGAGAAAAACACAACAATACCTTGTAAAAAAAGCCAGATATTTACCACCGCTGCCGATAACCAGACTGCTGTAACCATAAAAGTATATCAAGGAGAGAGAGAGATGGCCCAGGATAATAAGTTTTTGGGTCAATTTGATCTTATTGGCATTCCACCAGCACCAAGGGGAGTTCCTCAGATTGAGGTATCCTTTGACATAGATGCTAATGGAATAGTACATGTTAGTGCGAAAGATTTAGCCACACAAAAAGAACAATCCATTAGAATTACTCCAAGTAGCGGTCTCTCTAAAGAGGAGATAGAAAAAATGATTAAGGACGCAGAGCTTCATGCAGAGGAAGATAAGAAGAAAAAGGAGTTAATAGATGCAAGGAACCACTTAGACGGTCTTGTCTATACCGTTGAGAAGAGCTTGAAGGATTTTGGAGATAAGGTCGATGCAGCAACTAAAACGTCTGTAGAAGAGGCCCTTAGAAAAGCAAAAGATGCCTTAAACTCCAATGATATTAATACTATTAAAAGTGCCTCCGATGAGCTTTTACAAAAGTCCCATTCCCTTGCAGAGCTAATGTATAAACAGGCACAACAAGGTCAGCAAGGAGGTACTCAACAAGCAAGCGGTGCTGAGCAAAAAAGAGAAGATGTTGTTGATGCTACCTATGAGGAAGAAAAGGATAAATAAAAAAATATCCTTTCGTAAAAAGATGAAACTATAAAAAGATTGGGGCAACTGAGATTTCCGTACCCCAATCTTTATTTAATAAAGCCCTTTTGTTATTTATTTTTGGAGGATTGAGTGGGAAAGAGAGACTACTATGAGGTTCTTGGTTTATCGAAAGATGCTACTGAAAATGATATTAAGAAGGCATATAGAAATCTTGCATTAAAATATCATCCTGATAGAAATCCAGGTGATAAAGAAGCAGAAGAAAGATTTAAAGAGATAAATGAAGCCTATGAAGTGCTCTCTGATCCACAAAAAAGGTCAAGGTATGATACCTTTGGTCACTCTATGAATGATAACCCCTTTTCTGGTGCAGAGGGTTTTGGAGGCTTTGGTTTTGGAACTACCTTTACTGATGTTTTCAATGACATATTCTCTGAATTTTTTGGTGCAAATCAAGGTAGGAGAAGACCAACAGCGGGTGAAGATCTACTCTACAATCTAAAAATTTCTTTTATTGAATCAGCAAAGGGGGCAGAAAAGGAGATTCTTGTTCGCAAAAAGGTTATTTGCAAGACCTGTGATGGTGAAAGGATAAAGCCCGGTTCCAAACCTATTATATGTGGTACCTGTGGTGGTAGGGGTTCGGTAAGATATCAGCAGGGTTTTTTTAGTATTAGCAAGACTTGTCATAGCTGTAATGGTGCCGGCAAGATAATAAAAGACTATTGTCCAACCTGTCAAGGACAGGGCTATCAGTTTGAGAATAAAAATATCAAGGTTTCAATACCAGCTGGTGTAGAGGATGGCATGCGGCTAAAAATTAGGGGTGAGGGTAATCCTGGTGATAAAGGTGCACCTAAAGGGGATTTGTATATACAAATATCAGTGGAAGAACATAACTTTTTTAAAAGGAATGGGGATGATGTAGTATGCGACTTTCCCATAAAATTTACTTTAGCTGCTTTAGGTGGGGAAGTACATGTGCCTACAATTGATGGTAAAGTAAAACTAAAAATTCCTGAGGGGACTCAGAGTGACAGGATTTTTAGAATTAAAGGCAAAGGATTTCCCAACATGCACACAGGCAAGACAGGAGATCAGCTTATTAAGGTAAAAGTGGAAGTGCCTGTTAATCTCTCTCAAAAACAAAAGAAGTTACTTAAAGAGTTTGATGACCTCCTCGATGATTCCAACAATCCTGAATCAAAAAGCTTCTTTGATAAAATAAAAGGATTTTTCTCTATACTCTAAAATATACATATCGTCCCTTCTTGTCATAAGTATTTCTAAAATAAAGAAGAAAAATTTCTAAGTTTGAAAAATAAACAAATCTTCTGTACTATGAAATAGGGGGATATAAATGGACTTAAATAAGCTAAGGATAGACAAAGAAAAGCTTAAAAAAGATGGTAGAAATAGAAAAAAACTAATATTTTTTCTCTCTGTTTTTTTTATCTTCTTTTTGATAGTAACTTTCTCAAAGGTGGGGTTGGGTTTTCCAAAAAAGGTAAAAGAAACCACAGTATCTCTTTTGTATCCCTACCAAATAATTACGGTTTTTAATGCCAGTGGTTATGTTACGGCGGGTAAAAAGTCCTCAGTCTCATCAAAGATAACAGGTAAGATTAAAACTTTAAATGTTGAAGAGGGGACTAGGGTTAGGAAAAATGAGATACTTGCTATTTTGGAAGATGACGAGCCCAAAGCCATAAAAAAACAGATAGAAGCACAGATAGAGGTTACGAAAAAAAACATCTTAGTAGCCCAAGAGGATCTAAAGGAGGCAGAGCGTCAGTATATTAGAAACAAAAACTTATACAATAAAGGCCTTATCTCAAAAAACACTTTTGAGCTATCTGAGACAAATTTAAATAAGGCAAAGGCTTTGCTCGATTCCTTGAGTTCACAGCTTAAGTTAAACGAAAGCCAACTGGAACAGGCACTGGTAAATCTCGAAAACACAATTATAAGGGCACCCTTTGATGGCATAATACTCACGAAAAATGCCGATATAGGTGATATAGTTACCCCTATTGGCTCTGCTGTTACCGCAAAGGCCTCTGTAGTTGATATGGCTGATATGAATACGCTATATGTTGAAACAGATGTTTCGGAATCTTATATAGAAAAGGTAAAGATTAATCAGCCTGTCATAATAAGGCTCGATGCATTTCCAGAAAAAATCTATAACGGCAAAGTCTATAGCATAATACCTACAGCAAACAGAACTAAAGCCTCCATAACCGTTAAGGTAAACTTTACAGAGAGGGATAATAAGATTTTACCTGATATGAGTGCAAAGGTATCCTTTCTAAGCAGGGAATTAAAGAAAGAAGAAAAGGATGCCTTACTAATTATAAACAAGAATGCCCTTGTTAGAGAGGGTGATAAAACAAAAGTCTATGTTATTAAAGATGAAAAGGTTTATCTTAAAGAGATATCCATCGGTAAAGAAATTGATGATAATGTTGAAATATTAGGGGGGTTGCAGTATGGAGATAAGATTGTTTTAAATCCTCCTAAAGGGCTAAAAGATGGCTCAAAAATTAAAGTTGTCGAGGAATAAGTTTGTATTCTCAAGACATAATAGTATCAATTACTGAACTCTATAAGAGCTACAGAAGGGGTGATCAGTTAATTCCAGTTCTATTAAATCTTAGTCTTTCAATAGATAGGGGCAACTTTGTAGCCTTGATGGGACCTTCTGGTTCTGGAAAAAGCACGCTTCTTAATATCATTGCTGGTATAGATTATGCAGATAGTGGCAAAGTGATTGTAAACGGCACTAATATCTCCGTCCTCTCAGAAAAAGAGCTAACAGAGTGGCGACTTTTTAATGTAGGCTTTATCTTTCAATTTTATAACTTAATACCTGTCTTAACTGCCTATGAGAATGTTTTACTCCCCCTAATGTTGACAAAACTCAGCCAATCAGAAAAGAAAGAGCACGCAACCTTTGCTCTGGAACTTGTTGGTTTAACCGATAGAAAAGACCACTATCCTAATCAACTTTCAGGTGGGCAGCAACAAAGGGTTGCAATAGCGAGGGCTATTGTTACAGACCCTACGATAATAGTAGCTGACGAACCAACAGGTGATTTAGATAAAAACTCAGCAATACAGATCCTTGATTTGATTCATCGTCTTAATGAAGATCTGAAAAAGACCATAATCATGGTAACCCACGACCCCCGAGCTGCAAAATATGCAAAGACTATAAAGTATCTTGACAAGGGCGAGCTCATTGATGATATTTCTAAAATATCTATTTAAAAATCTTACGAGACATAAATTAAGAACCACCTTAACCATCTTAGGCATAGCAACGGCCATACTCTCTTACGGTTTATTAAGAACTATCATTGATGCTTGGTATGCAGGAGTATCCGCTGCTTCCACCAAAAGGTTAATCACAAGAAATGCCATATCCCTTGCCTTTTTTCTTCCTCTTTCATACAAAGATAAGATAAAACAAGTAGATGGGGTTTCTAAGGTTACCTATGCCAACTGGTTTGGTGGTGTTTATATATCGGAAAAGAATTTTTTCTTTAACGCCGCTGTTGATGCTATTAACTATATGGATTTAATACCGGAATTCTTAATCTCCGATGAGGAGCTACTAAACTTTAAGAAAGATAGAAAGTCGGCTATTGTAGGTAGGAAATTAGCTGATAGATTTGGTTGGAAGATAGGCGATACAGTTATGCTTAGAGGCACCATATATCCTGGTAACTGGGATTTTGTTATCAAAGGTATATACAAAGGTAAAGATAAAAATACCGATGAGACCCAGTTTCTCTTTCATTTTGATTACCTAAATGAGTTCATGAAAAAAAAATATCCTCAAAGGGCAGACTTGGTTGGTTGGTTTATAGTTGAGATTGAAAAACCAGAGACAGCAGGTATAGTCTCACTAAACATTGACAAGCTCTTTAAAAACTCCCTTGCAGAGACTATTACAGAGACCGAGAAGGCCTTTCAGCTGGGTTTTGTAAGTATGACGGAGGCTATAGTCTCAGCAATTGAGGTAATTTCTTACCTTGTAATATTTATAATACTTGCGATTACAGCAAATACAATGGTTATATCGGCTAGAGAGAGAACAAAAGAGTATGCTGTAATGTTAACACTTGGTTACGGTTTAAAAAAGATTGGTCTTTTTCTCTTTTTTGAAACATTAATAATATCTCTATTAGGCGTATTGATAGGAATTACATTAACATACCCATCGGCTTTTTATTTTGGTAAGCTAATGGAGGCATATTTCCCCATCTTTAATGTTCCCAAAAAGATTATATACATTGATATGCTTTTAGTTATAGTGGTAAGTTTATTCTCTACCTTTTTCCCTATATTGAGGATAAGAAAGATAAAAATTTACGATGCCTTAAGGTGGGTTGGCTGATGGAGCTTATCATCCTTTACTCCATAAGAAATTTGTTAAGAAGGAAGCTCACAACCTCTTTTACAGTATTCGGAATGGCTCTTGTAGTCTTTGTCTTCTCAGCAGTCATAATGTTAACAGAAGGGTTAAGACAGACTCTTGTTAAGACAGGCGATTACGATAATGTAGTAGTTTTAAGAAGATCCTCTCAAGCTGAGATGCAGAGTGTTATTGACAGGGAACAGGCAAACATTATAGAGACTATAGAAGAGATAAAGGTTGGACAGGAGGGAAGAAGATTAATCTCAAAAGAGGTTGTTACTTTGATAAGTCTGGATAAAAAAAGCACAGGAAAACCTTCTAATGTAACCATTCGTGGTATTGACGAAAACTCCTTTCTTTTAAGAAAAGGACTAAGGTTAGATAAAGGTAGAATGCCTATAACTGCAACAAATGAGATTATAGTAGGCAAAAGTATAGCAAAAAATTTTCTTAATGTAAAAATAGGAAATTATATCACTTTTGGTGGTAGAAGTTGGCTTGTTGTAGGTATATTTGATGCAGGCAATAGAGGGTTTGACTCAGAGATTTGGTGTGATGCCAATCAGCTTATGCAAGCCTTTAGAAGAGGTGCCTACTCAACAATAATCTTTAAATTAAATGATGATAAACTTTTTGGTAAGGTTAAGGAAAAGATAGAGACTGATCCACGTCTAACATTAGATGCAAAAAGAGAAGTAAAATATTATGAAGAGCAGTCGGAAGTAATGGCAAATTTTATAAATTATTTAGGTATCTCGATGACACTAATATTTTCAACAGGAGCTATTCTTGGTGCTATGATTACAATGTATACAGCGGTAGCAAATAGGGAAAACGAGATAGGTACTCTTAGAGCAATAGGCTTCTCAAAAAAAAAGATTCTTATTACCTTTTTGATAGAGTCTATCCTTATTAGTTTTTTGGGGTTACTATTGGGGTTATTCTTTTCTTCCTTTTTACAGTTTTATACTATATCTACTTTAAACTGGCAAACCTTCTCAGAACTTGCCTTTAAGTTTAAGCTTACACCAAAGATAATTCTTTATTCAATGGCCTTTGCAATTTTTATGGGTGTTTCAGGAGGGCTACTACCTGCTATCAGGGCGTCAAGGAAAAATATTATAGAGGTTTTAAGAACAGGATAGGATATAATTATTTTGAGGGAGAAAATGCTAAAAAACAAACATCTAGCCATATTAATTATTTGTATATATATAATAATTAGCGTAAAAACTCTTTATGCCCAAAATCTCAATAATTTCAAAACAATAAAAATTAAGGTAGACGGTAGGGAACTTAATGTGGCACTTGCGGACACACCAAAAAAGAGGGAACAAGGCCTTTCTGGAACTGAACTTATTGATTTAAAAAGGAGAAACATTCAGGGAATGCTTTTTGTCTTTGAAGATGACAAAGAAAAGACATTTCAAGCATGGTATATGAGATATGATTTAATGCTATTAGTATTAGAAAAAATTAATGGATATAATTTTAGTGTAAGGCAAAGGGTTCCTTTGAGAGTGGCAACCACTGCAAAGGTATCAGGGAGATGGGTATTAGAAGTACCTATTAAGAAAGATTAAAAAAAATTATTTTTTCAGTTGACTTATTTATAGACAAGTGTTATCCTTATTGGTAAAAGTGTGTTATTACTCTACTTTAAGAAGGTAGGATTAATTACTTGGCATACAATTTGAGTATAAATTTATAAGTAAAGATAGGTAAAATAGACGGGGGTAAAAGATGCTAAACAAAAAAATATTGAACTTACTTAAAAGCAAAAAGATAGCCCTCCCTTTGACAATATTTTTATTATTGTTATTTAACAGTGGTGCTTACGCTATTTCGCTGGGTAATCCTGTTATAGTATCTGACAGTAGGTTTCAGAGTTTAGGTGGGATAGCTACAGACGGTACTAATATTTATGTTGCCGATTATGGTGCAAATAAGATCTGGAGACTTGATGCCAGCAGAGTAGTAACTCCCCTCATTAATGTGTCCAAGCCAATCTCTGTTGCCCACGATAGCGGCAAACTATATGTTATAACTGAGAATGGAGGATTTACTTATACTACTGCAGGGGCAAATACAACACCAAATAGTTTTGGTGCAGGGGTGGTTAAGGCTTCTGACATTATAGTTGATACTACATATATTTATATAGCAGATATTTCTGCAAAAAATGTCAAAAGATATAATAAATCAACAGGTGCTTACGTTGATGCCATTGGTGGTCCTGTTAATACATCAGCTACAGATGCGCAGAGTGGTAAATTTTACATGCCATCAGGCCTTGCGCTTTCTGGTACAAAGTTACTTGTTTCTGACTACAATAATCCGAGTAACATAAGATATACATTAGCAGCTGCAGGTGGTACTACTGCATGTATAAGTGGTGTAACGGGCGATATAGGTTATAGAGTTACTAAGCCCACAAAACTCGCTAACAAATATGATAGCAAAATTGCTCGTCAAGATAGTAGGTATTATTACTATAACTTATGTCCAAACATGACAGGCCTAAATACAGGCACCAAGCCTGATAACATTGTCCTCTGTTCTCAGACAGAACTAATTAATGGTACTTGTCCTGATTTTGGTGGATACTTAGGTTATAAATCTACTGGTGTTGTGCCAGATAGTTATGAAGGTAAGCCTAAGGGCCTTGTTCAAATATTTAATGGTACTACCTTTGACAGATCCTATGTGTTAAAAAGCTTTAAAGACGCTACTAATTTTGTGATTGCTAATTATACGCTTACAAGTCTGTGGGCTGATGGCACATATATCTATACTCTTGACTCACAGGGTATGAAAATAGATATTTACGACGATATCTCAAACACCTCTTTTGCGAAGGGGACAAATGATGCTAATTATACTTATATACCCTTCGCTAATGATAATCTGGCCAAATCAGCACCAGCAGGTTACGGCAGATATCACAAGGCTGGAAGGAAAACTTTGCCAACAAGCTTACAAAACTCCTTAGTTATATATAGAGATCTTGTTAAAAAAGGCACAGAGCTTGTAATATCAGACACAGCTGGTAAGGTTATATACTTTCCAATTCAGTAGTAAGGAGGGGGCTTAGAAAATGAGAAGAGTTTTTGGCTTTATATTGGTGATGATTTTAATAAGCGTAAGTTTTAAGGTCTATGCAGCGACAAAAAATGTCTCAAATACAATGCATAATTTAGCAACATGGTCTGGCAACACCATTAGATCTACAAATGTTAATGAAGTCTGCGTTTTTTGCCATACGCCTCACTCAGCGTCAGAAGTGCCATTATGGAATAGAGATACTGAGATGAGAGGCAATACTTATGTAGGCTTTATACCATACAGTACTGCTTATGCAACACAGTTTCTTTTAGGTATGGAAACACTTTTATGTATGAGTTGCCATGATGGCATTACATCTATGAGAGCCATACATAATAAACCCAATGTTTTAGGTAGCTCACCCATTACTATGACAACTGAGAATTTTACCGGTAATCCAGGTAGTTTTGCCGATATAGGTAACCCCGATGAATTCGCAAATATGTATAGTGTAAGTTTAGCAGATGCAGAGTCATATTATAGCACTGGTGGTGCAATGGTCTTTAGAGCATGGGCGGATCCAATTAGCGGTAGAGGTCTTGGTGATCATCCTATATCTATTAACTATGACGAGGTTGTTGCAAATGCTCCATCTAAATATAGAACTAAGCCAGCAACATTAAGATTTTTTGGAGACGACAAGGATGTTTTAGAATGCACTACCTGTCATGACCCACATGTTGATTATAATTTGGATACGAGGTATAGGCCCTTTCTTGCCTATAGCAATAGGTCTTCAGCTTTATGTTTTCAGTGCCATATAAAATAAAATTTTAGGAGAACCTTATGAAGCACCTAAGGTTAGCAATTTTATTAATAACAATTATAATGGGTGTAATGGCTAATCAAGTCTATGCTGTTGATCCACCACATAACACTATTGATTGTTCAACTTGTCATGGTGCAGGTAGAGTTAGCTATGGTAGGCAAGGTCTTGACCTATCAACAGTGTGTTTAGACTGTCATAGACCAGGTGGGTTAGGCAAACCTGTAGGTACAAAGCCAGCTAATCTTTATGGTGCTTTAAACTCGATTACACCATTTGGTGAAGGTACTGAACATAGCTTCTCCGGTTATGACATCAATCCATTAGCTAAAGCAACAACAAGACCTAGGGATAATGAATTTGTAGGCGCCTATGGCACAAAGTTGGCAGGAATGCTTTCTTGTAACTCCTGTCACAATCCCCACAAGCAACCAAATAATGCAGTCGGCGGCAAGTTCTTGAGGGCAAAAGGCGATAAAAGTAACGTCTGTATTAAATGCCATAGCCCTATGAATGTTACTGTAAAAGGTGGTTTTTCTCATCCTGTTAACAGTATGGTAGGGTTAAATGAAAGCGAATATTTCACACAACCGCAATATACAACACTTAAATCTGTATATAAAGCAAGCAATAACAACGTGACATGTCTTGTTTGTCATAAGGTTCATTATGGGTTTTCCAATCCAACAGCAACAAGTGGCAAAGGCAATGCTAAGTTAGGGCGTGTATATACCGATGACTGGCTTTGTGCACAATGTCATAAAATGTCAGTTCATGGTAATACTAAAGGATCACCGACAGCAACATGTATAAGCTGTCATAGTACTCATAACCCCGGTAATAATATAAAACTTGTTAGAACTCAAGTTGTTGATTCAAGAGGGAAAACAAAAGCTCTTGTTTATACAGCCAACTCATTACCAACGGATTTTTATAATAACCAGGGTACAGGACTATGTCAGGCATGTCATACTAAGACCAAATACTTTAGAAACTATTCAGTAACTAACTATATAATTACTGGTAACTCAACTCATAATCCAGATAATAGTAAGTGTATAATCTGTCATAGCCATGAGCCCGATGAAAATTTTGTTGCACCTTTAGTAGATGAAGTGCCTAATTTTCCACGAAGGGCCTTCGGTACTTCTTCCTGTAGCGGTTGTCATGCTTTTCCACCGAATAATGGTGCACACCTAAAGCATGCAAATAGTAATACTGATTTGACTGACTGTGCAGTATGCCATATAGGAGCAACAAACTTTACAACCCAAGGCGGCCATGCAAACCACGAGATAGGCAACCTGCTTAATCTAAACGACAGGAATAAAAGAAACTTGGCTACTTTTATTACTAAAAACTCTACAAATAAATTATTAAATACTTGTGGAGGTGGAAGCCAGCCCTGCCATAGTCAGACAGGTACAGTTCCTACATGGGGTAGTACTTCGCTTTCTTGCGACGCCTGTCATGGTAATCCGCCATCAACAGGCAATCATGTAGTGCATTCAGTGACTAATTCAATGCTCTGTACAGATTGTCACTACAACGTGACTAACAACACTGCTACCTTTAGACCCCATGCCTCAGCCTTAAGTACAGCAGGCCTTACTGATGAACAGGCATACAAAAAGAAGGCATGGGATATAACTTACACTTATGATATAAAGGTAGATGACAGAAATAGAAATAATGGGTTTAGTACCTATAGCTCTTATAACAAATCTTGTTCAAATATAGTATGTCATGACCCAAGTAATATAAACAAGAGAGCAAGATGGAATATTGATTCACCAACATGTAATTTGTGCCATGGTAGCAATGCAACTAATATGACTACGGGCTCACATAGCCAACATTTAAATGCATCTGCTACTTTTGGTATTGCTATAACATGTAGTAGCTGTCATACAAATGTTGGACCTACTGCATATAACCATTTTATGTCAACACTTAATGCAATAGAGTTAGTAGGTCTTAATTATACAGGAGGTTTAGTCCCTGGCGATAACAGCTTTGGTTCCTGTGGTACAAACGCATGTCATAATAATGGTAGAGGTGGTGCTCCTATAAATAATACATACACTTGGGGTGTTACACCTCCAGGTGACCAATGTGCAATCTGTCACGCAATGCCACCAGACACACCATATGTCGATGCCACATACTCTAAACACAAAGTGCATTGGATTAGCTATATTCCAAACATTAGTCCTAAACTAACCCCTCAATGTACAATGTGTCATACTGCAGGTAATGCCTCTACACACATTAACAGCGCAGTAAACATGTTATATGGTGGTAGTAATTACATTACAACATTTAGCTTTGGTGCCAACGTTAATGACCCAACTGATGATACCTGTCAGGCAACCTGTCATTCAAGCCCAACCTCAAATCTTGTCTGGTCCGCAAGCAAACCAACAAGCTGTGATGCCTGCCATGGTTTCCCTGGATCTGCGACAAACCCACTAAATACAGGTAAACATCATAAACACCATGTAGATAGTGATACTGACTATACAGAATGCGGTCAGTGCCATCCAAATGTAGAAGGTTATACAACAGCATTATCGGGCAAGCATGGTGATGGTACAAAAGATACTGGCCCTGGTGGTAACTCAAAAGTATCAAGCTGGATTAAAGCCACAGAATCTTGTACAAACAATTGTCATACAGTTGCAAATAACCTTTGGAAGGCAACCCAAAAAAATACAGCAGATCCTCTACAGTGTTACAACTGTCACGGCAACCCCCCAACTACAGGCAAACATACAGCCCATGTAACAAATAGCTCAATTGCCTGTGTAGCCTGTCATTTTGGTGCTAACACAACACCACATACCCCTCTTACACACAACGATGTTACTGGCACTGCTTCTAACGATGGCGATTTTCTATACAAGAAAGCTGTTGGTTGGAACTCGGCAGTTTATACAAGAACTATAGAAGTCGACGACAGATTATACAATAACGGCACTACCCCAACATGGGCATCAGGTAGCTGTTCTACTAAGAAATGTCACAATCCTTCACCATCTGCAACTTATAGTGCAAACTGGACAAGTGGCGCTAATTCATGTACTCTATGTCATGGATATATTGGAGCAACAACAGGTTTATCAACTGGTCACAATGCCCATGTGACAGCAAACACCAACTTTGGAATAAATATTACATGTACTAACTGCCATAGCAATAATGCTGGTAATTACAGGCACTTTATGGTTGGTGGTGTACCACGTGGGTATGTAGACTTTTCTGGAGCTGTTTTCTTTAGATATACAACAGCTGATAGAACTATACCAGGTACAAGAAACACTGGTTATTGTACAACTAATGTATGTCACAATGATGGACGAGGTGTAAGCTATCCAGCAGTGTCATCAAAAATACATTGGGGAACTACACTTCCTAATAATGATCCTAACGTAGCGTGTAACATTTGTCATAAGTTTCAGATAAATACGAGAAGACATTTTGACCACTTCTCAACGGTAAGTACTGCTAAATATGGTCCAAGGTTACAGTTTACAACAGCTAACTGTAATCAGTGCCATAGCTTACAAACAAACTCAACACATATTAATACAGTTGTTAACTTTAGAGATGGTGGCGCTAACTTATCAACTACAAAATCTTGTAACAACTGTCATACCTCTGTGAATGCTCAGAGAGCAAAAGGTTACTGGTTATACAGCTCAACGACGAGCTTTTTAAGATGTCAGACTTGTCATTTAACAACAGCTGGAACACCTGCATATAGCAAATACACAAGCTCAATTGCCGGAGGTGTGTACGCACCAGCATTTCCAGCCTATGCAACGCTAGGTCACGGAAGACCAACTGCATCTGGTAATTATGCTTCAGGTAATCCTCCTGCAAATCAGACATTATGTACGAATTGTCATGGTATTACATCTTGGGGAAGTGGTGGAAGACATATAACCAATACAGCTAATGATTTCAAAAGATTGATACTATCTACTACAAATGCACAATGTAATTACTGTCATGGAGCAAATCAGCCTGGCTTTGCAACTAAGAGCGGTATAGTATCTCATAAAGGTACAGTAAGATTTTCTTTCCCAGAACTTTCATGTGGTGAATGTCATGAGTTACACGGTGGTAGCACTAATAAACCTGTAAACAGTAACATAATGATGATCAGAGCCACAAATGCAACATACTATGCTCCATCCGCTACTGTAGTATTTACATCGCGGACCTTTGGCACTGATTCTTTTGACGAGGCTGAAAGTCCCTTTACTTCGGGATCTTCTAATAATGATGATATCTGTGCGACTTGCCATGTAAATACTTACCACAATAGCAGGACCAAAGATGGTAAACATGGATCAGGAAACAATGGCACAGACTATGGCAACAGTCAGAGCTGTATAAACTGCCATAGCCATAAAAACTTCTTTACACCAGCTGGTTGCAATGGCTGTCACGGTACAGATGGGCCTGATGGTGCACCAAGAACATCTGGAGGCTCAAAATACTCAGGCAGCTATGGTGCCCATGCTATACATCTGGATCTTATATTCCCAAGAGTTGGAGTAACAACTAATAAATGTGATAAATGTCACGGGGCTGGTGCTACAGCAGGCACACACACTGGACATAATCAGGGTAATGGTAATGTTTTAAGATCTAACGTAACATTAAATGTAAGCACTGAATACGCCTTCAAGGGTACAAACCCAAGTTACGTTATGAGCACTGAGCCACAGTATGCCTATTGTGCAAGCACTAACTGTCATTTTGGACCATCTCCAAAATGGAAGTGCTTACCATACTAAGCTGTAAAAGGGGTGATAAATATGAAGATATATAGCTTAATAAAAAGGAAGGTAAATATGAAAAAGATAGCATTAACATTCATATTGATGCTACTTGTACCTGTAATTGCACAAGCTGCTGTTACAGTAGCAGACGTTGTTAAACATATTCCCACAGATGTGTCAGTGCAAGCAGGTGCATCAACTACAGACCTCAACAGAAATGTTATCACCCTTTCATATAGCTTAAGGTCAGATCAAACTAATGATGTGTTAACTAGTATTACAATTGATGATACTGGAACCCTTGCTGCAGGTGAGGCAGATCTTAAGGTTTATGTTAACCCTATGGGTAGAAATAGTACAAGGGGCGCCTTTCTTGTGGTAAACCAGCCATCTTGGAGTGCTGCGAGTGGGACTATAAACTTTTCGAGGAACATTGCACTTACACAAAATGTTAAAGCTTTTGTATTTATTGTATATGATTTAAGAAGCACCGCTGCAGGTAGAACAATTCAGACATCAGTATCGTCCATGGGGCTTGCTGCTGGTAGTGGTAGTGGTACAAGCGTTCCTATAAACCAAACTTCAAATTTAAATAATGTAGTTGCAAAGACCGCATGTTATGATGATGTAAAGCTTAATCAATGTGGTATGTGTCACAACTATCAGGGCTATTACCAGATGTTTTATCCCCATTCATCAGCTACATCAAGAAAGGGGCATGAAAAACATGTTGGCCTTAATAGATTTGAATGCTTTATCTGCCATAACAATGCAAATAGATATCATACAAGGTATACCAGTGTAGCGCCACAACACATGAATAATGCTATTAACGTAGGCCCTAAGATTTGGGACAATGTATCTTCTGCCGGTGGATTAGGTGTTGGACATGGCAGTTACAATAGTTCAACAAGAGTATGTTCAAACGTATATTGTCATTCTAATGGTGCTGGCACGAGGGTTAACTCTCCTGCTTGGGGAACAAAGGCATCAGGCTGTACAGTATGCCATGGGACACCACCAAACACAGGAGCACATAATGCCCACTGGACAAGGATAACAGGCCTTACTTCTCCAGGAGATTGTGGTATATGTCATAGGGATGGTGGAACAGGCACCTTTCATCATGCCGATGGTCATGTAGATGTGTTATTCGATCCCGCCTATAACGACAGAAACTTAACAGCCACTTACAATACTGGTGCAAAGACATGCTCTAATGTAAGTTGTCATGGTGGTGTAACAACCCCAGCCTGGAATTCTGCTACAGGTGCATATAGACAGACAGTTACAGGTGCTGCTTTCACTTCAGAAAACAATACATGGTTAAGATGTGAGATGTGTCATGTAGTTGATAACATAACATCAGGACAAGAAACCAATGTTTCCAGATGGAATAGTGCAAGGTCTGGTAAACACAACGCCCATGCTGTGACAGGCCTTGCAAGTATGAGGGCATACACAGGTATAGTTAATGGTGTTAACTTTGGAAGAAAAAGAATGAGGGTATCAGTATGTTATGTCTGCCACAACAATGCACATTTTGATGGCACAGCAAATGATTATCGCTGGACAAAGGCCAGTATTTCCGATTACCATTTTTCCATTAACCCAGGTGGCACTAACAATACAATAGGTGGTAGCGCACAAAGAGGTGGTGGAACTGTAGGAGCAAATATATTTGATACTTATGTTGATAACTCAACAACTGCTATAGCACTAAATACTTCACCGACTCAAAATGTCTTTTATATGAGGTCAACAGCTGATATATATCAATCTGGTACCTGTAACAACACAGACTGCCATGGTGGTGGTACATGGAGTTATGTGGCTACATTAGACTGTACTACATGTCATAGTAAGGTGATAAGGGGTAGAACAGCAAATGTAATTGCTGAGTTTAGTATGCCATCTCGCCATGTTCAGGGTGTAGCGGTTAACTCTCATCATTGTTACAGATGCCATTGGGAGGCTGACAATAATGCTGGAACAATAGTTAAAAACGCTTTATACCATGGTGATAATAAAGCACAGTTAGTTATCTATGATTCAACTAACAATGCGAGACCAACAACAGCAAATAGCGCAACCTTAACTGTCTTTAACAGAGCTACATCTGCAACTAGTTTGCGGGTTAATGCCCACTGTTTAGGCTGCCATAATGAAGGTGGAAAGGGAAAAGCAATCTTTCCAGGTGATACAAGAACAACAAACCAGTATGCTTGGGATGGAAGCTCAATACAGGCGAGATATATGGCATATAGACGTTACTCGTCACATGTGTATAACGCAGTAACCTACAACGTAGTTCCAAATAAAATTAAAACTTCTAGCTCACACTACTATATGAACCAGCATCAAAGAGGTGTTGCTGTTGGTGCAGCATGGTCAGATGACCAGAGCACGATTTTAGCAGCAGGCACCTTTGATGCCCAGGGAAGGCAGGGTTCTGTTGGTTGTTTAGACTGTCATAACTCACACGGCTCTAACATACCTTTTGGTACCTTTGGCTATACATCTTACAGCTCCTTTACTGGTAAACACAGGGGTGGTATATTAAAACAGACATGGGCAAATACTCATGGCTATGGTGATAATTATACACCGACTGAAAGAAATCTTAACGTTACTGGTGGTTTATGGGCAATATGGAGCGCCCAAGCAGCACTATGCTTTGACTGTCATTTAGGTCCTGATAAGGCCATTACAGCATATTTGGGATCAACCTATTCAAGCTGGTCTTCAGTAACTACTTTGCCACCAGATAGTAGGGGAGTAAGAAGAAACTACATTAGCTATGGTAGAAACGCTGGTAATATCATTGCAGGTTACTATGATCCTATAAATTATGAAGCTGCAATAACTAACAGAGCATCGATACACGGTAGAGGTAGATGGTATATAGATTTAAACACCGCAAATACTACCTATGGTAATAATGGCTATAGTTATGTACAAAATCAGAGAAACAATAGTGCAGCCTTCTGGTTTGGTGAGTTTAGTTATAAAAGAGGTACTATAATTGGTACCCATTTTAAAAAATACGATGGTGCCTACGTACAAGGTTATACTCCAAGAGACTGGAAAAATAGTGCTAATTCTGGTAATACTAGATCAGATCTAAGGGGTATGTGCACGCCATGTCATGATCCTCATGGAGTTAATGCCCTAAATGGAAGTCCCTACTTGGCAAATATAAGGTATTACTCTCCACAGCTTAAAGGTATGTGGCTAACAGGTTTATATTATGAAGACAGACCTGGAAATAGAGATACTTCTGCTAATTCCGAGGGCACTTACGCAGTTGTTAATACTTTTAGTACCAATACTCTTACTAATACGAGAGTAGCTCCAAGAATGGTTCCTACAAAAAGACTAAGCAGACCTAAACAAACAGGTAATGGATATGGTTTTGGTTTGAATGACGGATTAGGTCAAGATGGTTTCTTTATTGATGATAATACCTTCGGCGTAACAATAAATAATGGTACTACTGCTGTTGAGTTGTTTAGTAATAATAATTATAATCTTGTGCATCAAAACTACTGGTTTGATAACTGGACTAATGGTCAAGTACATCCATTTCGTACAGGAGGGTCAGTTACTGTGAATATGATTTCGGAGAGTGAAAGTCAGTTTGCAGGTTTGTGCCTTGGTTGTCATCCAAAAAGCGTTTTAGTAAATACGCTATCATCTCATAACAATAGAAGAGCGTCATTTCAAACGCATGCCCATAAAACAGTAAAAGGCTGGGCTGCAACGGCAAATTCGCCTGCAAATGCTGATATAGTACCAAACTATTATATCAACAGAGCTTCTAACGCCGCAGGCTTAACGAACGCTTATACAACGACTAATAATTTTGGAAATATTTCAATGTCACCACTTCTATTGTATGCTAATGGTGGTACTGCTGGAATAAGAGGATTAGATGCTCCTAATGTGCAGGTAGGTATTCACTTTTACTGGGGCTTACATTTACCAAAGCAGGCTGATACAAACGCAAGCAACAATATACAGGTACAATATCATAACTTCCCATGCTCAAAGTGCCACACAGTTCACACCTCAAGGCTACCAAGACTTATGAAAACTAACTGTTTAGATGTAAGGCAGTCAAAAGATGTTGCAAATAACTGGGCATCAGGTAGTAATTTATTTAGACAGAAATTTGCAGAAGGTAATAATAACTGGTACATTAGAATGATTTATACAGGCACAAACAATAGTCCAGGAACATCAGGGACTACAGCAAATCTTCTCATCTGGAATCCAGCCAGAGCCGTTAGATGCCATAATAGTCCACTTGTTATGGATAACGTTAATCAAACCAGATGGAATGATGTAACTCCATGGGGTAATTAAAAAAAAAATAAAAGGAGGTTTGTGATGAAAAAGTATATTAAACCCAAAAAAGTAGGTGCGAGTTCCGTTCATCCCTGCTAATGAGAAGTTGCAAGTCAGTGTTATTGGTAAAAGGGCGTAAATTATACGCCCTTTTTTTATTGATTTCAAAAGTCTTTTTATATTCTACTATAAAACTATGCAAAAGGGCTTTGATGAAGCAAAATTGGAAGCAATAAGACAGTTTCTTCTTACTCAAGAAAAAAAATATAAGGCAAATAAAGAAGAAGAGCAAAAAAAA
>FMSI01005923.1_pt1 | contig 26204 bp, 29 predicted proteins | sample 1504471 | NCBI WGS metagenome assembly FMSI01 (sample SAMEA4475357, study PRJEB15587) | soil metagenome | biome: Soil; feature: Field | place: India | collected 2015-03-11 | depth 0 m
AAAAAAAAAGAACAAGTTGTGGACCTCATCTCGACGAACTCAAAGTTTTCTTAGGTGAGAAAACAGCTCGGGAGTTTGCTTCGGAAGGAGAGCAAAAAATTGTTGCTTTCTTGCTTTACTTTGCTGCTTGCCAATTAATTACAGAGGAAACCGGAGAGCCTCCCATTTTAACGATTGATGACTTTTCGGCAGTGCTGGACGAAGAAAGCTCTGCTTTATTAATTAACTTTTTAAAGCAAGAAGGACAGGTCATTTTAACGTTAACCGCTCAGGAAACCGGGCGACTGAGAGTTTTAGACTCTGATGGCGATGTGCGTTTTTTTCGGGTTGAAAAAGGAAAAGTAAAAAGTGGAGCATATTAAGGCACGGCTGGCAGAGTATTTAAATAAAGCGAACTTAAAGACCGCTTTTTTAGGGGTAGCGCTTCAAGAAGTGTTGGGAAAGGAGGCTGACAAAGTCAGTTTCTATGCATTCAGAGCTGGAGTTCTGTGGATAAAAGTGCCCAGTCCAACCTGGGCTGCTGAGCTTATGAGTAAAAAGGCAGAAATTATAAAAAAAATTAACGTTTTATTAGGAGAAAAATTAATTAAAGACTTGAAAACCCTTGTTTACTCGAGAGAAGACTTTGATAACGAGGACAAGAAAGACTAATTTTTTTTAAAGATGAGTCTTGAAAGAGCCTTGGGAAAATTTTATTTAGTGGTTTTTTTATTAAAAGGTGAACTAGGGAGAGATTTACAACCTCAGGCGTTTAATGGTATAATTTAAAAAAAATTTTACAGGAGGATTTTTGAATAGCTCAGAGTATACGGCAAAAGACATAACAGTGCTTGAAGGACTGGAAGCAGTTAGACGGCGACCGGGAATGTATATTGGTTCTACTGGTTCCCGAGGCCTCCACCACTTAGTTTATGAAGTGGTTGACAACTCAATTGACGAGGCTTTAGCTGGTGTTTGTAAAAATATAGAGACGGTTATTAACCCAGACAACTCAGTTGTTGTCTCGGATGACGGGCGGGGAATTCCAGTTGGCAAAGTCCCAAATTATGACCGCTCGGCAGTGGAGGTAGTGCTAACCAAGCTCCATGCCGGGGGAAAATTTGGTGGGAGAGGCTACAAAGTCTCCGGGGGGCTCCACGGCGTTGGCATTTCAGTGGTTAATGCTCTTTCCGAGTGGCTTGAGGTACGAATTTTTCGAGATGGTAAGGAATACCACCAGCGTTATGAAAGAGGTGAACCCAAGACTGAACTTGAGGAAATCGGCAAAAGCAACCGAACAGGCACAATCATTGCCTTTAAGCCAGACCCTGAAATATTTGAGGAAACGTTTTTTGATGCCGACCTAATTGCTCAGCGCTTACAGGAGTTAGCTTTCTTGAATAGGGGAGTCAGGCTGACACTGGTTGACAAAAGAAAAAAGCCCGAGGAGAAGTTTGAATTTTACTATCAGGGCGGCATTGAAGACTTCGTTCGCTATTTAAACCAGGGTAAGGAAACGCTCTATGAAAAAGTGGTTTACTTTGCTTACCGCAACGAAGATTTTGAGGCTGAGGTAGCTATTCAGCACAACACTGGCGACGCTGAACGGATTTACGCCTTCGCTAACAGCATTAATACTCAAGAGGGGGGAACTCACTTGGTTGGTTTTCGCTCGGCCTTGACTCGAACAATCAATGACTACGCTCGCAACAAGGGATACTTAAAGGAAAAGGACGAAAACTTAGCCGGAGAGGATGTTAGGGAGGGCTTAACTGCTATTATTAGCGTGAAACTACTTGAGCCTCAATTTGAAGGCCAAACCAAGACTAAACTTGGTAACCCGGCGATCAGAGGTATTATGGAGAACCTCACCGCTACTCGTTTGGCTGAGTTTTTGGAGGAAAACCCCTCCGAAGCCCGGTTAATTATTAACAAAGCCATTACTGCCTCACGGGCTCGACTGGCTTCGCGTAAGGCCCGGGAACTTGTGAGAAGAAAAAGTTTTCTTGAAAGCTCGACTTTGCCAGGCAAACTGGCTGACTGTGTGACGCGAGACCCTGCCCGGGCAGAGATATTTATAGTTGAAGGCGATTCGGCTGGTGGCTCGGCCAAACAGGCTCGAGACCGCAATTTTCAAGCCATACTTCCCTTGAGAGGAAAGATTCTAAATGTTGAAAAGGCAACAGAGAGCAAAATGCTTTCTAGCTCAGAGATTCAAGCCTTGATTCAGGCACTTGGAGCTGGTATTGGCGAGGACTTTGACCCCGGCTCCCTTCGTTATCACCGGGTTATTATTATGACTGATGCCGATGTTGACGGTGCTCATATTAGAACCCTGATTTTGACCTTCTTTTATCGAAAAATGAAAGAGCTGGTCGAGAAGGGCTATGTTTACATTGCCCAGCCCCCTCTGTACCGTTTGCGATTTGACGGAAAAGATTCCTATGCCTATTCCGACCGCGAGTTGGCAGCTCTAATCAAAGACCTGCCCCCCAACAAAATAAACATCCAGCGCTATAAAGGCTTGGGCGAGATGAACCCAGCTCAACTCTGGGAAACAACTATGAATCCAGAAAAACGCACCCTGGTTAGAGTCACTCTTGAAGACGCCTACCGGGCTGATGAGATATTTTCAATTTTAATGGGTGAAAAAGTAGAGGACCGGAGAAACTTTATTCAGCGACACGCTAAAGATGTCCGCTTCCTCGACATTTAAAAGCAGGAGGTATTTGGTTGGAAAGAATTGCTGAAGAGATAAAGCTGGTGGAAGTAGAAGAGGAAATGAAGCGCTCCTATATTGATTACGCTATGAGCGTAATTGTTGGGCGCGCCTTGCCTGATGCTCGCGACGGCTTAAAGCCAGTGCACCGCCGCATCCTTTATGCTATGTATGACATGGGCATGTACCCGGGCCGCCCTTACAAAAAATGTGCCCGTATTGTCGGAGAGGTTCTTGGAAAATACCATCCCCATGGGGATATGGCAGTTTACGATGCTCTGGTGCGGATGGCTCAGGACTTTTCCTCACGCCACGTTTTAATCGATGGGCATGGGAATTTTGGTTCAGTCGACGGCGACGCAGCCGCAGCGATGCGCTACACCGAAGCCAGGCTTTCGCCCTTAGCTATGGAGCTTTTGCGAGATATTGAAAAAGAAACCGTTGAATTTGTTCCTAATTTTGACGAGAGCTTAAAAGAACCTCGGGTCTTACCAGCTCGCTTTCCAAACTTATTGGTTAACGGTTCTTCGGGTATCGCTGTTGGTATGGCGACCAATATCCCACCACACAATTTAAGAGAGGTTATTGAAGCCATTGTCTACCTAATTGACAATCCAAAAGCAACCTTGCCAGAGGTTTTAAAGATTATTAAAGGGCCTGACTTTCCCACTGGCGGCTTGATTTTGGGGAAAAAGTCGCTGGCAAAGGTTTATGAAACAGGGCGAGGACCGATTCGAGTAAGAGCAAAGGCGGTCATTGAAGAGGGCGATAAACCAAGAATTGTGGTGACTGAGATCCCTTTTCAGGTTAACAAATCAAGCTTGGCAGCTAAAATTGCTGAGCTGGCTCGGGAGAAAAAAATCCCTGAAATAACTGACCTCCGCGACGAGTCTGACCGAGAGGGACTGCGTCTGGTTATCGAACTTAAAAGAGATTGCATTCCCCAGATAGTGTTAAACCGCCTTTATAAACAAACTCAACTCGAAATTACTTTCGGAGTAAATATTCTGGCTCTGGTTGATGGAGTGCCAAGAACTCTGAGCCTCCTTGACGCTCTTAAGCACTACCTTAACCATCAAGAAGAAGTGGTGCGCCGGCGGACAGAATTTGATTTGAAAAAAGCTAAAGAAAAGCTCCATCTGACCGAAGGACTGTTAATTGCCTTAGAAAACCTTGACGAAGTGATCGAACTGATTAAAAACTCTCTTGACCCGTCCGAAGCCCGTGAAAAGCTGACCAAGCGATTTGCTCTCAGCCAGGAGCAAGCTCAGGCAATTCTTGACATGAAACTACAGCGGTTGACTCAACTTGAGAGAGAGAAACTGGAAGAAGAAGCAGCCGCTTTGCGAGAGAAAATGATTGAGCTTCAGTCAATATTGGATAGTCGAGAAAAGCTGTTGGGAGTGGTCAAGGAAGAGCTTGTTGAGCTTAAAAATAAGTTCGGCGAGCCTCGAAAAACCAAAATAGTGACCCAGGCAGAGGAGCTGACTGTTGAAGACTTGGTTTCCGATGACGAAGTCATAGTTACTCTTTCTTCGCTGGGTTATATGAAAAGGCTTCCTCTTGATACTTATCGAGTTCAAAGAAGAGGCGGTAAAGGCGTGATGGGCACCAACTTAAAAGAGGGAGATTATATCCGGCAGATTTTAATTGCTCGAAACCACGATTATCTCTTGCTTTTTTCGAATCGCGGTCGGGTTTATCGCCTCAAAGTCTATGAGGTGCCTGAAGCCTCTCGCCAGGCCCGAGGCCAGGCAGTGGTCAATCTCATACCTCTTTCAGCTGAAGAGCGGGTAATAGACATGGTGACGGTCAGGGAGTTTGAAAAAGACAAAAATTTGGTTTTTTCTACCAGCAAAGGCTTGGTAAAAAAGACTCCACTTGTTGCTTATGATTGTAGCCGGCGCTCAGGTTTGCAAGCCATAACTTTGAGAGCGGGAGATGAGCTGGTTGGGGTAACCTTAACTACCGGGAAAGAAAAATTGGCTCTCTTTACCCGGGAGGGCCAGGCAATTGTCTTTAAAGAAGAAGATGTTCGAGCCATGGGGCGAGTAGCGGCAGGGGTGAGAGGGATTAAGCTGAAGAATCTGGCTGACCGCGTAGTTGACTTTGAAAGGGTGCGGCCTGAGGAGGAAGTTTTGTTAATAACGGAAAACGGCTTTGGCAAAAGAACCTCCTGGCAGGAGTTCCCTACCTACCGTCGGGGGGGAATGGGAGTCAAGGCGCTTAAAATTGATGAAAGGCGAGGCTTTTTAGCTTTGGCCCAAGGAATTGAAAGCGGAAGCGAGCTAATAATTGCCACGGCTAGCGGACAAATTATTAAGCTTAACTCAAAAGAGATTCCTCGAATGAAAAGGGCAGCTTTCGGGGTAAAAGTTGTTCAGGTATCTCAAGAAGACAAGGTCGTTGCTTTAGGAAAGGCTTGATGGGAAGCTTTAAATACCTTGACCATACAGCTGACATGGGCTTTGTGGCTCAAGGTAAAACACTAAACGAAGCTTTTGAAGAAGCAGGCAAGGCACTTTTTGGCTTTGTGGTTGATTTGGAAGAAGTTAAGCCAGAAAAGAAAATAGAAGTGTTAGTTGAGGGCGGCGATTATGAAAGCCTCCTTTTTAATTGGCTGAACGAGCTTTTATTCTTATCTGAGCATCACCGGATGGTTTTTTCTCGCTTTAAGATTGATTACCTCTCTCCAAAGCGATTGGAAGCTAAAATCTGGGGTGAAAAAATAAAACCAGAGCGACATCGAATAAATAATGAAGTTAAAGCTTGCACCTACCATCTTTTAAGGGTTGAGAAAAAGCAAGAAGGCTATGAGGTACAGGCGGTTTGCGATGTTTAACTTTTGCTGGCGCTAAAAAAGAGGCTTGATATTAGGTTGCAATAAGCTTTCGTTAGCGGATAATTATCTTAGAGTCAAAAATCTTTTAGCTTAAAAAAGAGGGGGTTCTTATGAAGCCCAATTACTTGGTTGAAGAAACACCTTTTAAGTTCCGGATAAAAAAATCTTACCGTTCGGGCATGAGAGTTGATGGTGTAGTTTACGCTGATGAGGAACTGCTAGCCCAGGCTGACCGTGACCAAGCTTTAGAGCAGGTAATCAATGTAGCCTTTCTTCCGGGAATAGTGAGAGCCTCAATGGCCATGCCTGATATTCACTGGGGCTATGGTTTTCCAATTGGCGGGGTGGCGGCGACTGAGGTTGGCCAGGGTGGAGTGATTTCCCCTGGCGGAGTTGGGTTTGATATTAGTTGTGGGGTCAGACTAATCCGGACTAACCTCAACCGGCTAGAGGCCGAAAAACACCTGGAGGCTTTAGCCAAAGCCCTATCTTCGGAAATACCGAAAGGAGTGGGAAGTCGAGGCAAGATAAAGGTTAAGAGGAGAGAGATGGAAGAGCTAATGGTCAAAGGGGCTAAATGGGCAGTGGAAAAAGGCTACGGAAACCGTCAGGACCTTGAGTTTATTGAGGAAAAGGGGGCTTTAGCGGGAGCTAACCCCGATTTAGTTTCACCGAGAGCTTTTGAGAGAGGAGAGGACCAGCCGGGAACATTGGGAGCGGGCAACCATTTTTTAGAGATTCAGGAAGTCGAAGAAGTATATCGGGCTGAGATTGCTGAAAAGCTCGGGGTTTTTAAGGGGCAGGTGGTAGTGATGATTCACTCGGGCTCTCGCGGTGTTGGCCATCAGATTTGTACCGATTTCTTAAGGGTGATGGACGCGGCCGCTCGCAAGTATGGTTATAATTTGCCTGACCGACAGCTGGCTTGTGCCCCCGCCAATTCGCCTGAGGGTAAAAAATATTATCAGGCTATGGCTTGTGCAGTCAACTACGCTTTAGCTAACCGGCAGTGTTTAGGGTATTTAGTGAGCGATGTTTTGGAAAAGGTTTTTCGTATAGGAGCGGAAAAACTGGGAATTAACCTCCTTTACGATGTTTCTCATAACATTGCTAAGTTTGAAAAACACGAAGTTAATGGAGAGCTAAAGCTGCTTTGTGTTCACCGAAAGGGAGCAACCCGGGCATTACCCCCGGGCCACCCGGAACTAGCCGCGGCTTATCAAGAGACAGGTCAACCGGTGATTATTCCTGGAGATATGGGTCGAGCCTCTTATCTTTTGGTTGGAACCGAGCAAGGAAAGGAGAGTTTTTATTCCACTTGCCATGGGGCTGGACGCCTTTTAAGCCGGAAGCAAGCCAAAAAGAGCATTCGAGGTGAGAAGCTCCGGCAAGAGCTGGAAGAGAAAGGCATAAAAGTGGTGGCGGGAAGCATGACTCTTTTGGCTGAGGAGGCACCCCAGGCTTACAAAGACGTTAGCAAGGTGGTTGAGATTTGCGAAGGAGCTGGTCTTTCTTTAAAAGTTGCTCGTCTTAAGCCCTTGTTGGTGGTTAAGGGTTAGCCAACGCTAACGATATAGCTTTAAATTTTGAAACTATTTAGTAAAACTATTTAATAATCAGCGTGAGGAGGATAAGCGCAATATACAGTAGCATCCTCCGCTTCGTAAACATAGGGAATGTTAGAAGAGGGACAGGAAAGGCCAGTAATATCCTTTATAAAGCTTGGGTCAAGGTCGTCTAAAGAGGGAGGGTTACTATCGTTAGCCGAGCGGTATACAACAATAGCTGAGCGCAAGGTTCTTAAGTTAGATTGGCATGTTACGTTTTTTGCTCTTTTGGTTACTTGAAGATAAACAGAAACAGTAACAGAAGTTAAGATGGCAATAATTGTTAGGGTTATCATTAGCTCAATCAAGGTGAAGCCGCTCTTTTTTTCTTCACTCATTGCTTTCCAAGCCCACTGCTTTTAAAACCTCGTTGGCTGATTCAAAAACTTCGATTTGGAAACCAACCTTTTCTACTGAAGTAAAGAAGTTTTCGGCTAGTTTTTCCAGACGCTCTCTTAAGTGAGTGGCATTTTTAGTTGAGGTTTCCGGCAAAATTATTATGAACTGGTTGCTTGAGACCCTTCCAATATCGTCAACTAACCTGATGTTGTTTCGAAAGAGCTTGACTAACTGGTGGCAAGCACTAAGCGATTTTTTGTCAAAACAGCCAGGAAAAGAAAGCAGCAAAAAAGAAGCAGTGCTTCCATAGCGCCTGCCTTTTTCCGCCTCAATTTTTAAAAGGTTTTTACTATGATAAACATTCCAAACCCCGGTTTCTTTGTCAATAAGGTTTAGTTCTTCCAGGCGGGGGAGAGCATACTTTAACCAGTCGAACATAAAATAAGAAACCAAACCGACAATGGTAAAAAGGAAAGCCGCCCCCAGCATTAACGAAAGGGATTCTTTTGTTACAACTGGCAGGAAGTACCAATGGTATCCAGCGTAAGCCAAAGAAAGAAGCAATGCTAAAAGAATCACCTCTTTGCGACTGCGGTAGAGAGCCGAGGTTATAAGAAAAACAAGAAAGAGAGCAGGCAAGATAGAAAGATAGTTTCCCTGGGAGTAGGCATGAGTTACTAGAGAACTTCCCAGGGCAACCAAGGCTAATAAAACACCCTGACGAAACCGTTCATAAGGAAGCACAGCTAATTTTAGCAAACATCTTGGGTGCATACTACTTTTTAGTGATAATTTTAACTAAATAATTGTTTTTGTTAATTAGAGGGTTTAAAATAAACCAGGATGAGAGAGGAGTTCTGGGCACATTGGGCCTGGCCTTTAGCCACAGCAATAGTTGGTTTTTATTTCACCTTTTTAGTTTTCAGACAATATATTGAGAGAAGACGAGCCCATCAGCTTGCCTTGACAGTTGGGCTTTTTTTATATGCTTTGGGAGCTTTAATTGAAAGTTGTTCTGAATTTTCTTTAATCTGGGGACCGCTTATTTATCGCTTTTACTATATGGTGGCTGCTACCCTGGTAGGCTTTTTAGGTCTGGTCACAGTTTATTTGATTTTTCGAAGAAAAACCTTTAGCCACCTTTTTTTGGCCTACCTTTTAGTTATTCTCATACCCTTTCTTTATTTTGCTTTTACTGCTCCGTTTAAGCTAGAAAGCCTGGTTTCTGGAATAGCGGTTGGCGAAAAAGCCATTCCCGATAGCGTTCGGCTTTTTTCTTTCTTTTCTTTCTTTTACGCTATGCCGGGGACTGTTTTTCTTCTCAGGGGAGCAGTTTGTTCAGCGAACCGCTTTGCAGCTAAAAGGGAGTATGCTTATCGAATGCGGGCCAGTGTTTTAATTGCTACAGGGACATTAATAATTGTTTTTGCTGGCAGCCTAGCCCGAACAGGGAAAACTGTTGCTTTCTATCCAGCCGAGATACTTGGAGCAACCTTTCTTTTGTTAAGCTTTTTAAAAGCTGGCACTTTAGAGAAAGGGCGCGAACGGCTTAAGCAGCCTTAGGAAGGAAAGGAGGGAAGGATGAAAGAAATAGAAGTTGGCAAGGTCACTCACTACTTTTCCCACCTGGAGGTAGCAGCAATTGAGCTAAGCGGTAAATTAAAGGTAGGTGACAAAGTCCACATCAAAGGGCACACAACTGATTTTGCCCAGGTGGTTGAGTCAATGCAGATTGAACATCAGTCAGTTACCGAAGCTTCAGCTGGTGACTCTATTGGTCTTAAGGTAAAGGAAAAAGTGCGCGAAGGGGACACAGTTTACAAGATTGAGGAGGAGTGAAGGTAAAAGACCAGCCAATAACTCGTTTAAGTTTAATTCTCCTGGTTTTATTGGTTTTTTTTGTTCCGCGTGGCTGCTCTTTGACTAAAGTTGTGGTGGGGGTGGACAAGGAAGGGCGAAGTGGGGTTTTCGTTTTTCATGACCCTTCGTTAATCGAACAGCTGAAGGAAAGAGAGTTGATTTCAGTTGGCGAGGGTTTGGTTGAAAAAAGAGATTATCTTTTCTGGGTTGACTACTCTATTCAGGTTAGGGCGAGCTTAAAAGGACTAACCGAGAAGGGGCCTTATTATTTGAGAGCCAGGTTACCCGGCCGGGTTTATTTGAGCAACGCTGACGAGATTAGGGAAGGCCAGGCTTACTGGGTTTTAAGCGGCGAGAAAGGCGGCAAAATCAGTTTAAAAACCCGTGCTTACCGCTTGTATGCAATTTTTGGTTTTTTGTTGGCCCTATTTGGTGTATTATATGATTATTTTAAAAGTAAAAACTTGACAAAGAACTTTCCTGGTTAAGTGAAGAAATATTTTAAAGGGAGGGAGGTGAGAATATGGATATTGGTCGGGGAATAACTTATGTTCTTGAAGATAGCGATTGGGTCAAAAAGGTAGCCATTGGTGGCTTAATAAGCCTTGTTCCCATCCTAAATTTTGCTACTTATGGGTATTATCTGCAGCTTTTGCGTCAGATAATGGCGGGAAGCGAGCTTCCCTTGCCGGAGTGGGATGAGCTGGGCGAAAAGTGGGTTAATGGTCTGGTTTTAACGTTGATAATGCTTGTCTGGGCCTTGCCCGCTCTAATTCTAATGGGATTTTCGCTTGTCCCCTTGTTGTTAGCGGCAGTAAGTGGCCAAGGTGACAGCCAGACAGCTGGCTTTGCGGCTTTAGGCGGAATGGTTATATTTATGGCTTTGGGCGTTATTTACCTCCTCTTAATGGCTTTTGTTTCGCCAGCCATCGTTCTTAACTTTGCTCGCGAGGGGGGATTTGGCTCAGGATTCCGGTTTGGCCAGATATTTAGCTATGTCACAGCCGACATTGGCGGATATGTAATGCTTTTAGCTGTTATGTTTGGAGTTTCGGTTGCTGTGGGTGTTGTTGGCTCAATTTTAAGCGCTATTCCTTTGCTCGGTCAGATTGCTTTGATTTTCTTAGGATTTTTCGCCACTCTGGTTTATGCTCATTATCTTGCTCAATATTACCGGGCAAACTTCGCTGCTTCAGTGGCTGAGCCGGTTTCACCTGAGGGCGGCGCTTATTAGTTATCCGAGTTGCTTCTAAGCTCATTCGAGAAAGCATGAGCCAGCCTGATTGGTTCGGGCAGACGGTATTTGGTAACGGTTTTTAAAACAATTTCATAAGAACTTTTTAAGTCAACAAGATGGCCAAGAGAAACATAGACAGGCTGGCATTGAGCTTTGGTTCTTAAAACAAAACCCACTTCTTGGGCACCCTTTATGATAGGCGACTTTGAGCCAGGTTTTTCTTTTGGCGGGGAAGCCTTGCCGCTTAAAGGTTTTTTAGCCACGCCGATCGAAGGCTTGTTAAAAATAACACCTAGGTGAGAAGCTATTCCAAGGCTTCGGGGATGAGCTAATCCATGCCCATCGACCATTAACAAGTCGGGCTCGTTTTCCAGAGCCTCCAAGGTTTTAACCACAGCTTTTCCTTCGCGAAAGAAAAGCAAGCCGGGAATATAAGGAAAGGTTGCTTCATCTATTACACCTTTCTTTTCTTGCACTTCAAGCCCAGGAAAAGAGACCACTACTACCGCCGCAAAAATTTTTTTAGTTTTCTTAGAGTAAGAAACATCAACCCCGGCAATTAGCCTTATTTTTCTTAAAGAGAGTTCAGCGATTTTTACCTTTTGACTTAGCTCTTTTTGTAAGGACATTGCTTCTCTTGTCGAAAGAGAAAAGGAGTGCTTAATTACCACCTTCATAAAAGGATTTTAGCAGTAAAAAAAGAAAAAAGGGAGCCAGAGCAGAGCGGAAAATAAAACTATTTTAGCAAGTTTTGAATTTTTTGCTCCAATTCTTCTTCCGACAAAGCCCCAAAGCCTTGGTCAATAACCTGACCAGATTGGCTAAGAAATATAAAGGTTGGCAGGTATTGAATGCCAAAATTTTCTTTGTAGGGAGAGGTCGAGGGATCGTCAGCGTCAAGGAGCTTGAAATCAACTTTTCCGCTGTATTTTTGCTGAAGCCTGTCCACGACAGGTGCCACTTCGCGGCAAGCCGATCACCAGTTGGCATAAAACTCAATAACGGTGGGTTTTTCCAGATTGGTCAAGTCAAGACTTGAGCTTTCAGTCCCTGAATTTTGGTTGTTTGGCGAAGCACAAGCCAGAGGAAACAAAGTCAAAAGAGAAATCAGCAAAAAAAGTAAAACTTTTTTATATACCATATGGGGTATATTAGCAGACTTTGAGAAGGAAATCAAGATTGATTGTAAGCCCGGTAATTCAAAGCTTGATAATCACAACTTGTCGCCGAAACAGAGCCAGGGGAAACAACTTCTTTAGCTTGAGGCAAGAAGGTAAAAGCGCGCTTGCTACTGGTGGGAAAAAGAAAGTGCAGGACTAAAAAAGAGAGAGAAAGAAAAAGAAAAGAGAAAAAAATTGAGAGACCCTCGCCTCTGATTTTCAAAAAGTAGCTAAAGACGGCTCCAAATAAATAGCCCAGGACAAAGAAAAAAAGTGGCAGGGCATAAGCGAGAAGAGAAGCTTTGAGGAAAGCCTTTTCTGAGAGCGACACTTTTACTAAGTCGCCAACTTGAGCCTGGACAAGATTTTTAGCTTCAAGGATTGAATCTCCCTTGGCTAGCTGGCAAACTCCGCAACCGGCGCAAGCAGCGGTTCGCGGTATCTGAATGGTGATCGTTTCCTCGTTGGCTTTAATAACTTTCCCAATAACGTCCATAATTCAATTTTAGCCTTTTAGTCTTTGAATTTATAGCGGTTAAGAAGCAAGGCATTAGCGACAACTGAGACAGAAGAAAAAGCCATTGCTAAACCAGCAAGCTCTGGTCTAAGCTGGCCGCTGGCGGCAATTGGAATTCCCAAAAGGTTGTAAATAAAAGCCCAGAAAAAGCCGGTCCAAACTTTTCGAATGGTTTTTTTTGAAAGGTCAATAGCGATAAGAGCGCTTTTTAAAGAGTCCCTTATCAAGACAATATCAGCCGATTCAATAGCCACGTCAGTCCCAGAGCCCAGAGCAATTCCAACATCGGCCTGGGTAAGGGCTACGGCATCGTTTATCCCGTCGCCGACAAAAGCAACAGTCTCCCCTTTTTGTTGTAACTTTTTAACAATTTCTGCCTTTTCTCCGGGCAAAGCTTCTGCGTAAATGTTTTCACTTGGTATTCCTGCCTCTTTTCCGATGCTTTTCGCTGTCAAAAGATTATCTCCTGTAACCAGATAAGGTTTTATTCCAGCCCGATTTAACCAGTTAACTGCTTCTTTTGCTTCAGCTTTAATCTTATCTTCGATAACCAGAGCGCTTACTACCTTATTATTTAATCGAACCAAAGAAACAGTTTTTCCCTCTCTCTTTTTTTCTTCAACTTTTTCCCAAAAATTACCACTCTCCTTTCTTTCAGCTATTTTCTCTTTTGACACGCCAATGAAAAACCAGTCTTCACCAACCAATCCTTTCACCCCAGCACCAACAACGGCTTCGAACTGAGAAACTATGGCTTTTTCAGCTTGGGGAAAGCTTTGTTTAATAAAGCTAACAATAGCTTCGGCTAAAGGGTGTTCTGAAAGAGACTCAATAGAATAGACTCCACTTAAAACTTTTTTCTTTTCCTCCTCCCTTACTTCATTAAAAAGTAAATCGGTGACCACCGGCTTCCCTTCAGTTAAAGTTCCGGTTTTATCGAAAACTAAAGTGGTTAGCTTGCCAGCTTTTTCTAAAGCCTCACCCGATTTTACCAACACACCGTTTTCGGCTCCTTTTCCTGAGCCCACCATAATAGAAGTGGGAGTAGCCAACCCAAGAGCGCAGGGGCAGGCAATGACCAAAACGGCAACGGCTGTAAGTAAAGCTTTGGCAAAACCGGCGTTTAAAAAAAGATACCAGCTAAAAAAAGTGCCGATAGCGATTAAAATTACCAAAGGCACAAAGTAAGCAGAGATGAGGTCAGCAATTCGTTGCACTCTCGGCTTACTTGCCTGAGCTTCTTCAACCAGCTTGATAATTTGGGAAAGCACTGTTTCTTCGCCTACCTTCTCAATCTGCACTTTTAAGCTTCCTTGTTTGTTAATTGTCCCCCCGATCACCTTGGAGCCCGGCAACTTTTCTACTGGCAGAGGTTCTCCGGAAAGCATTGATTCGTCAACAGATGAGTTTCCTTCTACCACTACGCCGTCAGCCGGTATTTTTTCTCCGGGTTTTATCAGAACGAGATCGCCTGGGATTAAGTCGTCAATTCCTACAACAATTTCCTGAGCGCCTTTTAAGACTATCGCCTCTTTCGGCGTCAGTCCAATTAATTTTTTTATAGCTCTACCGGTTCTAGATTTGGCTCGGGCTTCAAGGATTTTCCCCAAAAGGACGAAGGTGATGAGGAGAGAAGCAGTTTCAAAAAAAACTGGACCAAAAGATAAAAAGCTACTGTAAACCGAAAGGAAGTAAGCGGAGAGAGTTCCTATAGATACCAAGACATCCATATTGGCGTAAAGCTTTCTTGCTGATTGAAAAGCACCTTTAAGGAATGGCCAGCCAGCAACAAACTGAACTGGTGTGGCTAAGAGAAAAAGGACAAGATTGCGAGTCTCCATTGGCAGCAGATCCATTAACGGAGGAAACATTGAAAAAAGAGCGATGGGGATTGAAAGAGTGAGAGCCAGGAAAAAAAGTCTAAGCTGACGCCTTTCTTGTTTTTTCTGGGCGTTTTCCTGCTCATTTAAAAGCTCTTCCATTCGAGCTCCTGACTTAAGAAAACGGGCGCTATAACCAACGCTTTCTACTGCTCTCACCATTTCTTCCGGAGCCACTTTTTCAGGAAAATAAACTACTGAAGCCCTTTCAGTGCTTAGGTTGACCGTTGCTTCTCTGACTCCGCTTAAAGACTTGAGGGTTTTCTCTACCACTGCCACACAGGCTGCGCAGGTCATTCCCCCAATGGCGATGGTTGCTCTTTCTGCTTTTTCTTCCTTCATTTGGCTACAATCCTTCCTTGCAACATATTCATCCAGCAAGAATAGTTATAAGTTCCTGGCTTTAAACTGGGCAAATCTACGGTTTGAGGACCTGAAGTTACATCAATTTTAAGGTTGGCAAAGGGCAAAACAATTACCGAGTCGCAGGAAGAAGTTCCCTGGGTAAAGGTTAGCTTTAGAGGTAGACCGGCTTTTACTTCCAGCGTTTCTGGCTGGTAGCCACCATTTACAGTGATGGTAGCCTCCTGATAGTCTCCTTTTATCACTGCTTTTCCAGAAGTCCCAGCTGCGGCTGGATTTGAGTTTCCGCAACAGGAACAGCCAGAGCCAGCCAAAGGCGGAACGGCTGGAAATTTCCCCTTTGCTTTCCTGGCGAAAGCGTTTTCTGATGTGGCGCCCACACTGTTTACCAGATTGGCTCCGATAATTATCATACCGAAGATTATAAAAACCATTGAAACACTAAAAATCAGTTTCTTTTTCATTACTATACCTCCTGAGGCTCATAGCCATTTTCTTCAATTACTTCTAAGATTTTTTTTAAATCGACTTGACCCTCGTCGTACTCGATTTCTACTTCACCTTTCTGGTAAGAAACCCCCACCTCATTAATTCCTTCAATCTCTTTAAGCGAGAGCTTGATAAGCATTTCGCAACCATGGCAATGCATTCCTTTTACCTTAATAGTTTTTTTCATTGCTTCTCCTTTCTTATAATTTTTGACTTTCCTGGCGAAACTTTCCTTTCTCGTTTAAGCGAACTTTCGTTAAGTGAATACCAGAGCCCCAGCGCCCCCAGGCTTAAAAGCAAAACACCTAAATAAACAGAGGCGGTTTTTGAGCCCTCTCCAACTATTAAAGTGCCACTCATCATTCCCATCTGACAGGTGAACTCATAAGTGCCAGCCTTAAGAGGAGGCAGTTCAACTACTGTTTCTTCAAAGGGTCTCAAGGCTTTTCTCAATCCGATTTGGGGAAAGACAATTTCGTTAGAGCAAGCACTATCTTCGTTGCGAGAAACTATTATTTTTAGAGGCTTGTTCTCAGCTAATTTTATTATTGAGGGAAAATAGCGGCTGTTCTCTATCTTTATTTTTATTTTCACTGCCTCAGCCTGTCTTCCTTCCTGATTAAAGCTGGACAAAACCAGTCCTTTTAACCGGGCGAAGTTAAAAGGCGAGCCGCTTAAAGTTAATCCTCGATTTAGGACTAAAAGCCCCAAAAAAATAATCAGGAGAGCTGAAACGGTAGCCAGTCGGTTTTTGAAAGCAAAAGAAAGCTTTCCGGTTAAAGCGCCGTAGGAAAAAAGAAGAGGCACCGTCCCCAGCCCAAAAATTAGCATGGCTAAGGCTCCTAAAAGAGGGCTTCCGGTACCAGCAGCGTAAAGCTGAGCAGCTTGCAGAGGGACGCAAGGCATGAACCCGGAAAGGGAACCAAAAGCTGCCTCTGGAAGATAATGGACTTTACTAATCTGGCTTAACTTGCGCGCTTTTTCTGTTAATGTAAAAAGTTTATTTTTTAAAAAAGTTAAGCCGGGAAAAACGGAAAGCACCCCCGGCTTAATAACTCCCAGCAACTTCAACCCTAAAAGCAGCATAAAAATTCCGGCGACAATACTAGCTGTCCCTCCATAGGCAGCCAGATTAAGCCCTTTTCCTAAAAGACCAAGCAAAAAACCGGTGAAACTGTAAGACAGTAAGCGAAAGAAGTTATAAATTAAATGATTCTTCCAGTTTATTGATTTGTTTGAACGCATCGAGTAGCCGATAACTAAATTTCCGCACATCGAAAGACAGTGAAACCCAGTTAACAAACCAGCTCCAAATAAAAGCCACATACGAACTCCTTAACTTAAAATTAAAACTACATTATGTAGTATAAACTATCAATCTACTACTGTCAATAGTTTTTAAAAGAGGCTGATTAAAATGGTTTTATCGAGCTATGGATGGGAGGACTTTTAAGAAGTAGTTCGAAAGAAGAGTAAGCTTGTTAGTTAGAAGCAGGAGGCCAAAGAGCAAAAGCAAAAAGCCGCTAACTATTTTAACTGCTCTTAAGAAACCTTTGAATTTTTTGAAGAAGGAAAGGAAAAACTGAACAAAAAGGGCAGAAAGAAAAAAAGGAATAGCCAAACCGAGAGAATAAGTGGCTAAAAGCGCCATTCCCTGAACAACTGTTTTTTTAGCGGCAGCGTAAAGCAAAACTGAGCCTAAAATTGGACCAACGCAGGGGGACCAGCCGAGAGCAAAAGCTCCTCCTAAAAAGAAAGAAGTCAAGAGCCTTGATGGAGTTTCCATTTTTTTTCTCGAACTCTTTTCTAAAAAACTTAGCTTAACCAAACCTACTAGGTGCAATCCTAAAACAATAATAAAAACTCCAGCAATTTGGGCCAATAAGAGACGGTGTTTTTGAAGAAGGCTTCCTAAAAAACTGGCGCTGGCGCCGAGGAAAACAAAAACCAGGCTAAATCCCAAGATAAAGAAAGCTATTTTTAACAGAGGCTTTCCGCTTAAGATTTTTTTGGCTGAGGAAAGTTCTTCAAGCGACAAACCGCTGATGACCGAGATGTAAGCAGGAATAAGGGGCAAAAGGCAGGGCGAAAGAAAACTCAAAAACCCGGCATTGAAAACAGCAATATAAGTCCCAACTTCGCCAAGGTTAATATTCATTTTATTAAAATATTAAGATATATTTTATTTTCTAAATAAAAAATTTTCTAAATATATAAAAAAAAGCCGAAAATGATGTAGTTATATTGTATCATAACTTTTTAATTGGGTTTTAATAAAGGCGGTTGGGAAAAAATGAAAGAGATTGAAAAGGCCATGCGCTTGATAACCAGCGGGGTTTACGTGGTCACCACCCGGCTAGACTCCCAAGCCAATGGCTTAACCGTTGCTTGGTTGAGTCGGTCTTCTTTTATTCCCCCCCTCATTTCTGTTTCTATTGATAAAACTCGTTTTACCCACAACTTGATTAAAAAAAGCCGCGTTTTAGCTGTTAATGTTTTAGCCGAAGGACAGGAAGAATTAGCTCGACACTTTGGTTTTCGCTCTGGGAGAGAGATCGATAAGTTTGCTGGTCTGGAAACCCGCACCGCTATCACTGGTTCTCCAATTCTTCAAGATGTAGCTGCTTACCTTGACTGTCGGGTGGTCGGAGAAATTGAAGCCGGCGACCATACCATTTTTGTGGCAGAGGTGGTTGAGGGGGCAGCGGATGATAAGCTTAAACCTCTTATTTATCGACGAGAGTCATACTTCGGCTGATTAATCTCGATTAACCAAAACCTGAACAGAGCTTCAGCTATTACTTTTTTTGACAGCAAGTATTAGTTGAGCAGTGAGAAGGGCAGTTGTGCTTTTGGGGAAAGGCAAAGCCTAAAGAAGTAAACAGTAAAATTAAGATCAAAACAGACACTAACAAACCTTTAAAGATTGTCATTTTGGAAGTACCGGTTTTTTCTCCAGCCAATCTCTTTACTCGCGGAGCAAGTGAATTAAAGGAATGGTAATGGGGGAAGCTATAAGCCAAAAGCCGTTGAGAATGAGCAGTTTTTAACAAAGCTCTGGCTAATAAAAGAGGAGACCCTGTTTTTCTAACCGCTTCATTATCGGCTTCAATTTCTTTATGGAGAGCAAAAGAGAGATAAAGATGGCGAGCAACCGGGAGAAAGAAGAGAAAGTCGCGGAAGAAATTGGCTAAAAAAAGCTTTAAGTGGTGCTTTCTTTTCAGATGAGCGACTTCATGCAGCAAGATCGCTTTTAGCTCCTCAGTTTTTAACTTTTGCGATAAGGTTTTGGAAAGGTAAATTCGAGAATTTTTAAGTCCAGCTACAAAGGCCAGCGGCTCTTTAGAATCTATCAGAACTATTTCCACGCCGTCTGTTTCCGACAAGGATTTTATCAGGCGTGATATCTTAACTGGAATTTTATTAACTTTTTTCAGTCGATGCAGAAAAAAGAAAGAGAGCAGCAGGCGTCCAAGCGAAGCAAAAAAAGCAAGGAGAAAAAGAGAAAACGGAAGCCAGAGATAAAAGACAGGGGATGAAAAGAAGGAAAAAAGAGCGTTCTGACAGGAAAGAAAAAAGTTCTGGCAGGATTTTACCAAACTAAAAGTTAATTTGGGGGCGAGAAGAAAAAAAGAAACAAGCAGGAGAAAAACCAGAAACAAGCCGATTAAGCTAATTGTCGAAGAATAAAACCTCACCTGACTTTCTCCTTCTTTTTAACTCGGGCTCGAGCAACAATTTTTTCCAGCTCTTTTAGTAGCTCCTCGTCTTCGGGAGCAGCTTTTTCTAAAAATCCGACCCAGGCAGAACGCCCAAACTCTTTAAAAAATGAGCTCATCACCGATTCTGCCAAAAGAGAGCTTAGTTTTTCCCGGCTGAGCGCTGGCTGGTAGAGATAAGAACGACCAACTTTTTTCCGCTCCAAATAGCCCTTTTTTGCCAGACGGTCCATAACAGTCATTACAGTGGTATAAGCCAAGCCTTTTTTTTGGCAGAGGGATTGGTGAACTTCTCTAACCGAAGCGTTTTTCTTTTCCCAGAGCTCTTCCATTACCTGAGCCTCCAGGTCGCCTAATACTTTTTTTAAACCACGAGCTTCTGGTCTCAATCTTTTTAAAACTGGTTTCTTTTTCATGGTTTAATTTTAAGCTAATTTTCTACTACTGTCAATAGTAGTTAAGCAAAGAGGATTTTTAAGGTTTTGAATCTTTTTAAGGTTGAAAATTTATTTTAGCTTTTCTTTGTTTGAGCTTTTCAGAGTTTTATTTAAGGAACCGCTTCGATAGCCTTCAAGGTCAAGGGTAACAAAAGCGTAACCCAGGGAATAAAGAAAATTTACTATTTGTTCTCGGACAGATTGGTTTTTTAAAAGTCGCGAAAAATCTTGAGGGGCAATTTCTAAACGAGCTAAATTGCCATGGTGGCGTAAGCGAATCTGCGAAAACCCTGATTTTCTTAAAAAACTCTCGCCTTCAGCTATTTTTTTTAAGTCTTTTAAGGTGAGAGGGGTGTAGTAAGGGAAGCGAGAAGCCAGGCAAGCAAGCGAAGGTTTGTCATGGTTAGGCAACCCCAAGGCTTTAGCTACTTCTCTGACTTCTTCTTTCTTCAAGCCGGCTTCGGCTAAAGGAGAGCGAACACCAAGCTCTTTTAAGGCTTTTAAGCCTGGACGATAATCTTTAAGGTCGTCAGCATTAGTCCCGTCAACCAGGTTTTTATAGCCTTTCTCCCTGGATAAAGATTTAAGCTGAAAGAAGAGCTCCTTTTTACAATAGTAGCAGCGGTTAGGAGGGTTTTCTCTAAATTTTGGATTTTTAAACTCTTTTGATTTGAAAGTTAGCCAGCTAGCACCTAATTTTTTAGCCAAAAGAGCTGCCTCTTTAAGCTCTTCTTCAGGAAAAGTTGGCGAAGAGGCAGTTACCGCCAGAACATTTTTTTTTCCTAAAACATCAAGGGAGATTTTAAGCAAAACGGTGCTGTCAACTCCGCTTGAGAAGGCAACAACTACTTTTTCTAAATCTTTAAGAATGTTTTTGACTTCGGAAAGTTTTTCCTTAATTGAAGCCTTGCTTCTCATCCAATTGCCAGCATTTTTTCGATTGCTTTTAAAGCCTGATTTTTTATTTTCTCTTCGACAAAAACTATTGGCTCCTGCTCTTCTAAGGTGATGAGCAGTTTCTCCAAAGTTATTTTTTTCATATTGGGGCAGACAGCTTTTTCCGAGGCCGGATAAAAATTTTTATCAGGGCTTTCTTTTTTTAGACGATGCAAGATGCCAACTTCGGTGCCAATGATAAATTCTTTGGCTGAAGAGCTGGAAACATATTTTACTATTCCAGTAGTTGAAGCAACTTTATCAGCTAAATCCACTACTTCGGGCAGGCATTCAGGATGAACAACAACTTCGGCTTCTGGGTGTTCTTCTTTTTCTTTTTTAATGTCCTCAGGGTAGATAAGGGCGTGCGTCGGGCAGAAGCCGCGCCAGGAGTAAATTTTTTTGGCTGTAAATCGGGAAACATAGTGGCTGAGATATTGGTCAGGAATAAAAATTATTTCCTCCTCTTTAAGGGAGTTAACTATCTCTAACGCATTCGCCGAAGTGCAGCAGATATCGGAAAGAGCTTTAGTTTTAGCGGTGGTGTTGACGTAAGCTACTACTGGTGCGCTTGGGTGTTGTTCTTTAAGTTCAATAAGGTCTGCCGGTTCAATCATTTCAGCCATTGGGCAGCCTGCATTTAAATCAGGAAGCAGAACGATTTTATCCGGAGAGAGAATAGCTGCTGTTTCAGCCATAAAATGAACCCCGCAAAAAACAATAACTTGAGCTTCAGTTTGGGCAGCCTGGCGAGATAACTCCAGTGAATCACCGACAAAATCAGCAATATCCTGAATTTCTGGCCGTTGATAGTTGTGGGCTAAAATTATGGCTTTTCGCGCCTCTTTTAGTTCTTTAATCTTTTGAGCTAAATTTTCTGGATTCATAGCTAAAGTATAGCAAAATTTAGAAAACTCAGCGGTTTTTAACCAAAAACAAGTTTAAAGCCGCCAATATAATGATATTATTATTTTGCGGTGAAGATTTTAAAGAGAGACGGGCGCTTAGAGCCTTTTGAGTTACAAAAAATCATTGGCACTCTAAAGCGCAGCGGCTTTACTGAAAACGAGGCAAAGGAGATTGCCGAAGAGGTTTCCCGGGAAGTTTTTGATGGAATTAAAAGTCGCCAGCTTCTGAAAATAATTAAAAGAAAAATACACCAGCGAAAACCCGCCCTGGCCTCTCGATATGACCTCAAGCGAGCACTGTTTGCTTTAGGCCCAGCCGGTTATTGCTTTGAGGACTATTTGGCTCGACTTTTTTTAAAACTTGACTATCAGGTTCAAATTCGCCAGGCGATCAAAGGGGAGTGTGCTTGGCACGAGGTTGATTTAGTTGTTGAAAAAAATGGGGTAAAAGCGATGGTGGAAGCAAAATTTAGGGCAAACGGCAAGGGGAAGGTTGAAATTAAAGAGGCCCTTTATACCTATGCTCGATTAATCGACCTCAAAAAGGTTGGCATTGAGCAAGGCTACCTGGCTACCAATGCTCGCTTTACAACTGAAGTCATTTCTTATGCCGAGTGCTGTGGTTTAAAGTTGCTTTCCTGGGACTACCCTGCCGAAACAAACTTGGCTCAACTCATTGACCGCAACAAACTTTACCCGGTAACGGTTTTGCAGGGACTGGGCAGTCAGATGAAAAAAGGACTTTTGGAGGCAGGGATTGTTTTAGTAGAAGAACTATTAGTTCTTGAACCACAAATCTTGAGAGCGAAGGGATTTAGCGAAGAAGAGATAGCGAGGTTAAAGAAGGCTGCTCAAAAAACCCTAAATCAAAACCATTAATCAATGACACCGCCACCAACGACTGTTTCTCCCAAATATATAACTGCTGATTGGCCAGGCGAAATGGCGGCTTGAGGTTGTTTAAAAATTGCTTTAAAATTATTGTTTTCTTTATAAATGTCGGTTTTAAAAGGGGGGGTGGTGGAGCGAATTTTTAGTTCGGCTTCAAAGCAAGTTATCTTTGGAAGGCTAACCAGCCAATTAGCTTTTTTTGCTTTTAGCTCTTTTTGCAACAGTTTCTCTCTGGAACCTACATAAACAGCGTTTTTCTTAGCGTCAATTCGGTAAACGTAAAGGGGCTTGTTTGAAGAAACACCAATTTTTTTTCGTTGTCCAATGGTGAAGAAAGCAATTCCTGGATGAGTGCCAATTATTTTCTCCTGCTCATTGTATATTGGACCTTGCTTTAGAGCTTGGGGAAGGAATTTTTCAAAAAGATGTTTGAAGCTACTCTTTGGCAGAAAGCATATTTCCTGGCTTTCCTGGCTTCTACTGATTGGCAAACCTGCTTCTTCAGCAATTTGACGGACCTCTTTTTTGTAAAGATTTCCTAGTGGAAAAAGAACATAGGGAAGGGAGCTTTTTTTTAAGCGATAAAGAAAGTAAGACTGGTCTTTTTTATTATCAACTCCTTTTTTAAGAATTAAACCGAGCTCGGGGTCTTTTTCAACTCGGGCATAGTGACCGGTAGCTAAAAATTCGGTCCCCAATTTTTTGGCATAAGAAAGAAGAAGCCCAAATTTGATAAACTGATTGCAGCGAATGCAAGGATTGGGTGTCTTCCCTCGAGCGTATTCCTGAAGAAAGTAATCAACCACTTCCTTTTTAAATTCTTGACTACAATCGAGAGTGTAGTGGGGAATTTTGAGAAAATCAGCCACTATTTTTGCTTCGTTGGCTGTTTGAAAACTACAACATTGATTAGCAGGCGAATTATTGGCAGACCAGAGCTTTAAAGTTATTCCGATTACTTCAAAGCCCTTTTCTTTTAACAAATAAGCAGCGGTTGAAGAATCTATCCCGCCGCTCATAGCAATTAAAACTCTTTTCATAAGATTATTTTATAGGAATCAGACTTTTGGAGAAAAAAACTCAGACTTAAATAAGCAGTCGGCTTGTTATAATCTTTGTGACCTGAAAGGGCCCGCTTACCGAAAAAAACAACCATTAATCGAAAATATTTCGAAATCAGTTTATCGAGTGCTTTATTGTTATTGTGTTAAAAAGAAGGAGGTGAGGTTGATGGATCATGTTGATCACACAGCTGAGGAATTTCCCGAAAGCCAGATATGCGAATTAAAGTTGAACATCAGAAAAATTCTTTTGGCAACGGATGGCTCAGCGCCAGCAGTAAAAGCTACTCAGCAGGCAATTGCTCTAGCTAAACTTGTTGGAGCAAAGATTAAAGCTGTTTATGTTCGAACGGGAGAAGACGCCCTATTGTATCCTGAGGAGCGATTAGCAGACGAAGTTTTAGCTGGTGTTCATCCTTCAGAGGCTGGTTTAGGGTTGGCAAAGAAATTTGCTGAAAAAAATGGAGTTGAGCTGGAAACAGAAGTTTTGAGGGGTGGTGTGGCACCACAAATTGTCAAGAAGGCCGAGAGTGAAGGAGCGGACTTAATTATCTTAGGAGATACTGGGCGCACTGGCCTGGCTCGATTGGCTTTAGGGAGTGTAGCCGAAGCAGTAGTTAGGGCTTCGAGCACCCCAGTTTTAGTGGTTAAAAGGTAATTTTAAGGAAAGGAGGTAAGCAGCCAATGACTTCTGCTAAAAGCAATAATGAAATAGAGTTTTACGATACACCGGAAGATGTAGAACTATGCTTTCGTGCTCAGCGTAAACTAAGTTTTACTTACGGAGCCATTTTTTTTGCTAGTGTTCTCTTAATACCTTTTCTCAGCGGAACGGCAGAATGGTGGTACGGCAAAAAAATCTGGGGTGGATTTACTCTTAACTACTTAGTAGTGGCTATTCTTTTTCATATTTTTTACGTTCTGATCGGTTATTTTTATGCAAAGCAGGCAAACGCTCTAGAAGACAAACTTTTGGGTTCAGAAGATAAAGAAAGTGAGGTGAATAAAGATTGAACTTAGCCGCTATCATAATGGTTCTTGCCCTGTTGGCAGTGACTATTGCTATTTCCTTTTATACTCGTAGATGGACCAGGACTACGGTTGATTTCTACTTAGCAGGGAGAAAAGTTGGTTTCTTTACCAACGCTTCAGCTATCTGTGGTGATTATTTCAGTGCCGCTTCTTTTTTAGGTGTAGCGGCAGCAGTTTATGCTTCAGGCCTTGATGGCATCTGGTTTGGGACCGGCTTTGGAGCCGCCTTTATACCAGTAATCTTGTTTCTGGCAGGTCCACTGAGAAGGTTTGGTGAATACACTATCCCCGATTTTCTTTATGCTCGCTTTGGAAATAAAGACTTAGCTCGAATAGTCGGTATCGTCATGGTTCAATTAATAGCCATTTTTTATTTGGCTCCTCAAATGTATGGAGCAGGTGTAACCTGGTCAGTTCTGGTGGGTGCAGGTGTTTTTGGTCTTGACCCGTATACCACCGGTGTAGTTGTGGTAGTTGCCGTAATGGCTTTTTACGTGGCGATGGGAGGAATGAAAGGAACAACCTGGAATCAAATGATTCAGTTCTGGATATTGTTTACTGCCATGGCGCTGGTGGTGGCTGGTGGATACTTAAATGGTTTCTCTTACCCTAAAGCTGTAGAGAATGCCAGTAAAGATGTGCTTAAAAACACCAAAACCCTGACCGTGAAAGAAGCTACCACCCCTGACCCTGCTACTGGCAAAACTCCTCTTGAAGCAGCTCAAGGTGCCATGAGCCCGGAAAGCTACCAAGCAGTAGTTAAGGCGGTTCAGGAAGGAAAGCCTGAGGACAAAGTTACCCTAATTCTTAACCAAAAAAACAAACTTCATCCTGAGAGGCCGATGAAGTTCAATGAACCCGGGCATAGATATAACTGGTTCGATCAGTTTTCAATGGTTTTGGCACTTGTCTTGGGAACAGCGGGCTTGCCCCATATTATGAATCGCTACTACACTAATCCTTCAGGAAAAATGGCTCGCTTGACTACAGTTTGGGTTCTTGTATTTGTTGGTTTGTTCTATATTATGGCAGCAATTGCTGGAGCAATTGGCCGGGATATGCTACAGCCAGCTTTTCTTTCTGGAAAACTTGACCCTACAGGGGTAGCTGTTGACGGCTTGCTAATAAAAACCGATCAACTAATGCCTATAGCTGGTAAGTATTTCTTTGGCCAGTTTGGTCTGGGTTATGTTGTGGCGGGAGCCTTTGCTGCTATGTGGTCAACCATTGGCGGTCTCTTAATGGCTTCAGCTGCTTCTTGGGGTCATGATCTCTACGAAAAGTACATTAATCCTCAGGCTCCTGAGTGGAAGCGAGTTCTGGTTGGAAAAGCTGCTGTGGTTATGATGTCATTGTTCTCTCTCTTTGTCGGTTTGGCCATTCCTTATTTTGGACTTGATAAAGCCTATCCTGCGTTGATCGCGATGATGGTTACCTGGGCATTTTCAGTTTCTGCTTCCGCTTTTGTGCCAACGCTTGTTCTTGGGATGTGGTGGAGGAAGATTACTTTTAAAGGAGCAATAGCTGGAATGACAACTGGTGGTTTTGGAGCTGTTTTCTTCATTTTTATGAACATGCTTCGCGAAACAAAGGTCGTTGATCCAAATAGTTTCCTCGGATTCCTTGGCTCCTTGACTTTCCCGGTAGCCATTACTGTGCCCCTTGGCTTAACTGCTATAATTGTTGTTTCACTTATTGACAAGGATCTTCCGCCAAACCTTAAAGAAATTTGGATGAGAATTCACGGTACGGCTAAAGAGCGCAAGGAAAGAGCACTGGGTCACTCGGTTTAGCTGTGATTTCTCGAAGAGAGCAAATCAAGGCCCAAAAGGAGCCCTTCGGGGCTCCTTTTCTTTTTACCTATTGAAAGCTTTGTTAAGATATTCTCATTCCGGTGGAAATAAGTAGAGTTTGGGATAGGGAGTTAGAAATTTTAAGTCGAGCTGAGAGCTGGCTTCAGCTAAAAAACTCCTTCCGCGCGCTATTAAACGAAATATCTTTTCAGGCGGAAAGAGAAGATCCTTATTTGCAAATTGAAATTATTTCTGACGCCTATCGTCGGGTAACTCGAAGAGCTGGTGAACTGATTCATCAAAGACATTTTCAAAACAAGTTTGAGTTGTCAGAAGTTTCCTGGTTGAGTTTAGGGGGAGAAGCTCGCCGGGAAGTGACTTTCCGCTTCGATCAAGACAACGCTATCATTTTTAGCCAAAACAAAGAAGAACCCT
>FMSI01073348.1_pt1 | contig 26157 bp, 17 predicted proteins | sample 1504471 | NCBI WGS metagenome assembly FMSI01 (sample SAMEA4475357, study PRJEB15587) | soil metagenome | biome: Soil; feature: Field | place: India | collected 2015-03-11 | depth 0 m
ATCAAACGAAGGCGGATTTAAGAAAAGCGCGCTCATTAGCTTCAACATGCTGCTGCGCGCAGTAAACGAATTCAATCGCTTTTCCTGCATAGTGCGGATATTTTTCCTAACGCTGCCCCGTATTTAGGGCTGGACTTGGAACGCAGTAACAGCCAAGCTTTGCACAGACTGTTTGTAAAAGGCTTCCAATGAACAGCCGCAAATCAATAATGCGGACGGTCATAATACATCATGCCAACGGGGCACTGGAAAGTTGGGTTAGCCGTTGTCTAGCTGCGTTGGCCTTGATCGTTCAAAAAAATGTGTGTGAGCGTTTCCCGGCTCGCCCAGGAAAGCTGTGCTTGTTTTGGGTGGTCGGAAGCCCAACCCACGCGCGCGGAACGGATTTTGCTTGCAGTTTAGGCTTGACGCATGCGTAAGACCAAAGACAGCAAGCATCAAAAGCCAAAGTGTGGGGTAGCGAGACGCCTGAAGCCTTTCCGTTACAACTTGAATGTCGCGCTGCTGGTTGCGGCGACGGCAGCCGGCGTGTGTCGGATAGAAGCGTACTCGCGCACCGATACCCAACCAATACGAGTTGGCGTGTTGGTGGACAATTATCCTTTTTCGTACCGTGATAAAGACGGGCGCATGAAAGGGTTCGCCTATGAGCTTGTCAAAGAGATCGAGCAGTTGGCGGACCTTAGGTTCGAGCGTGTCGAAGGAACCACCGAGCAGATCTACAAACTGTTCCAAGAAGGCAAAATTGACCTGATGCAGAACTACATCCAGTCGCCAGAACGCGAGCTGATTGCTGAATTCTCGGTCCCATACATTACGATGACTGGCCAAGTTTTCGTGGGCAAACACGTACAGGGGGTTAAACGGCTTTTGGACCTGAAAGGCCGAAAGATTCTGGTCCATCGCAGCAGCCTGGGCGAGAAGTTGTTCAAGGATGCAAGTTTGGGGGACAATATAACATACGTTGAGTCAGTAGAACGTGCTCTTGTGATGATCAATCGCGCGGAAGGTGACGCCACATTTACGGGGCGTCTTACTGGACTTGCAATAGCGCGCCGATTGGGCTTGAAGAACGTGCGGCCATTGGACATTGAAGTCAAAGAACATGAATTGCGCTGCTGCGTCGCCGTGCGGAAAGGCGATCACCACTTGCTGGCACATGTAAACGAGGCGTTGGCCATCCTGATGCGCACCGGCAAATTCGACAAACTGTACCAGAAATGGTTCGGGTCCGTTACACCGCACCGGTACACCAAAGAGCAGTTCCTAGGGGCAGTTGCGGTTGGCCTGGCTATTGCACTGGGGGTAACAATCTGGGCAATAATTAGGCAACACAGGCTCACAGCTCAAATCAAGCGACAAGCCGAAGCCGTCCGTGAAAGTGAAAGGAAATACCGGACGTTGTTCGAGACTGCGAACGACGCAATTTTCCTGTTGCGCGAGGACAAGTTCGTTGACTGCAACGCAGGCGCATCGCTAATGTTCGGGTGTGCACGCGAAAAACTGATTGGAGCGCGTCCATTCGAGTTTTCACCCCCGACACAGCCCGACGGTAGGCCATCGGAAGAAAAAGCACTTGAAAAAATCAAGGCAGCATACTCGCAAGGACCACAGTTCTTCGAGTGGGAACATCAGCGCGCCGATGGCAGCCGGTTCATGACCGAAGTGAGCCTAAACCGGTTGGAAACAGGCACAGAAGCGCTTTTGCTAGCCATTGTGCGGGACATTACCGTCCGCAAACGCGCCGAAGCTGCGCTTGCCGAAAGCGAAGCCATGTTCCGTGCTTTGGCTGAAACAACGGCAGCGGCCATAGTTGTCTATCAGGGCACTCGCTTCAAATTCGCGAACCCGGCTTGTGAACGGCTCACCGGCTATACACAGGCCGAATTGGGCGAAATTGATTTTTGGGAAGTTGTGCATCCCGAACATAGAGCGTTGGTAAAACAACGCGGCCTTGCACGCCAACGTGGTGAACCTGTACCCAGAAGGTACGAGTTCAAGATCCTTACCAAGAACGGTGAAGAACGATGGGTCGATTTCAGCGCAGGCTCAATAATTTTCAAAGGTCAACCTGCTGGTTTAGCCACAGCACTTGACATTACCGAACGCAAACGCGCCGAGTTGGCTTTGCGTGAAAGCGAGGAACGATACCGACTTTTATACGAGAGCATGATGGATGCGTTCGTCAGCACAACCATGGACGGGCGCATCCGCGAATTTAACCCGGCCTACCGCGAAATGCTCGGTTACTCGGAAGATGAACTTAAGCAGTTAACTTACATGGACCTTACGCCCCCAAAATGGCACGCTTTCGAAGCAAGAATTGTTCAAGAACAAGTTTTGCAGCGTGGCTATTCAGACGTGTACGAGAAAGAGTACCGAAAAAAAGACGGTACGGTTTTCCCGGTTGAATTGCGGGCGTTCCTGATCCGAGATGCCGCAGCTCAACCCGTCGGCATGTGGGCCATTGTACGCGACATAACCGAACGCAAACGTGCCGAAGCTGCATTACGTGAGAGCGAAGAAAGATTTCGGTTGTTGGCGGAATCATCATTGGTTGGCATTTACTTGTTCCAAGATAACAGGTTTGTGTACGTGAACCCTGCGCTGGCAGCAATCTTCGGACACACAGTGGATGAAATTGTTGGGAAACTGAGTCCGTTGGACCTGACACACCCAGATGACCGCGACTTGGTCCAACAAAATATCCAACGGCGGACTCAAGAAGGCGTACAGTCGCTGCACTATGAGTTTCGGGGCCTGCGAAAAGATGGCACGGTGATCCACCTTGAGAGCCACGGCGGTAGGCTTGATTACCGGAACCGTCCTGCCATCCTGGGTACGCTTGTTGATATCACCGAGCGTAAACGGATTGAAGAGGCACTGCGCCGCAGCGAACAACGGTATCGCGATATGCTCGAGCTGGCGCCCAGCGCAATTCTGGTGCATGACATGACCGGACGGTTAATCGAGGTCAACAAACGTGCATGTGAAAGCCTCGGTTACACCCGGGCTGAACTGCTCGGCAGATACATTTGGGAAATTGATCCCCAGGCAATCCAAACGGGGAAAGATAAACTTTGGGAAAGCGTCTTGGCAGGGCAGCAGATAACTTTCCAAAGTAACCACGTCCGAAAAGACGGCACTCTTTTACCGGTCGAAATTACCCTTGGCTCAATGCATCTCGACCAAGGCCCGGCAATCTTCGGTGTTGTACAAGACATCACCGAACGACTGCGCGCTGAGGCCGCACTACACGCCCTGACGGCCCGTTTGCAAGAAGTGCGCGAGGAAGAAAGCAAACGAATCGCACGTGAGCTGCACGATGAACTTGGACAAGTGCTTACCGCGTTAAAAATGGATTTACATTGGGTCGAACGCGACCTTGAAGGAAAAAAACCGACCAAGCGGACAAATGCGCTCTTGGAAAAGATTATGGGCGCTTCCGAGCTTGTTGATTCCGCAATTAAAACTGTCCAACGCATCTGCGCCGAGTTGCGGCCGACTCTGCTAGACAAACTCGGCCTTGTCGAGACGCTAAAGTATGAGGCGCGACAATTCGAAGAACGCACCCGGATTAAATGCCGGCTGCACACACCCGAGCCTGAGCCAGAGTTGCCAAACGACGTCGCCATAGCCTGCTACCGCATCTGCCAGGAAGCTTTGACAAACGTCGCACGACATGCAAAAGCGACTGCAGTCGAAATCGCCCTGCGTCTTGAAAGCACACTGCACCAAAACAATGCCGGAACCGCAAAATGCAACAGCGAAACGCTTGTTCTCGAGATCCGTGACAACGGCTGCGGGATACCACCGGCGAAGCTGACAGACCCGCAGTCACTCGGTCTAATCGGGATGCAGGAACGCGCCCGTGCATTAGGCGGCACGTTGCGCGTTCGGCCGGGGCCAGATGGGGGAACAATTGTTACACTGTCCATTCCACGAACCGCAAACATCAAAACTACGGCATATGAAAGTACTGATAGCCGACGACCACGAAATCGTCAGGCGCGGGTTACGCGATCTGTTGGCAAAGGAATTCGGCGCAGTTGAAGTGGGGGAAGCCGGCGATTCGCGCACAACAATGGAATTGCTGAACAAAGGCAACTGGGACCTTGTTGTGTTGGACATAAACATGCCGGGCAGGAACGGACTTGAAGTGTTAAGTGAGGCACGCCGGTTGTGCCCTCGGACACCTGTCCTCGTCTTGAGCATGTATCCAGAGGAAGAATTTGCTCTACGTGCATTCAAGCTCGGTGCGGCAGGATACATCAACAAACGAAGCGCCTCAAACGAACTCATGGCGGCAGTGAAAAAAGTCATGGCAGGCGGCAAGTACGTCACAAGCGCTTTAGCCGAAAAACTTGCTGCGGTCATCAGCGGTGAAGCTAAACACGAGTTACACGAAACACTTTCTGCGCGCGAATTACAAGTATTGCGAATGATTGCCCTTGGCAAAACCATCAAGGAAATCGGAGCCGAACTTGCGCTGAGTGAAAAAACTGTGGCCACCTACCGCGCCAGAATTGCTGAAAAACTCGGCCTGACCACAAACGTCGAGCTGACACGTTACGCCATCCGTCACAAGCTAGTTGAGTAAATTACCCCACAACCACCTCGCACACCGACAATTCCGCCAAACGACCTGAGAAAGAATTTGCCCCCAACACGGCAGTAGGTTGAGAACCGTCTCAGTGCGTGCTTTTCCTTTGGGCGCACAGCCTATGAAATGCCTGTCTACAAGGCGCCCACACGCTGAGCCTATCAAACGCAGGTGACCGCAGCCGACCATTACCAGGTGCACGGCCGGGGCCACGCAACCTGCTCATTTCCAGGCAATTGCATGAGCGCAAATAAGACCTGCGCCATTACAAAACACGCACTCGTAATGGCTCGCGTCGGGTAAATCACCGACAAACCCATTCAACCCACTCCGACACCCAAAAGCGGAATTGACCATCTATGACGCAGTTGGCTCGAGGCCTAAATTGTGGGCGATGAAAGCAAAAGAACACGTGGACAGCGATGCCCAATCAAAGGCAAGCGAAGCAAAAGAGACACGGGCTACACCAGGCTATCTGGGAGTGCGCGCATCGGGGGCACACCGACCAAAAGTGCTGGTGATTGAAGATTCGCCGATCATCCGCGAGCGCTTGGTGGATTTGATCAAGCGAAGCGACACAGTCGAGCTGGCTGGCTGCGCCGAAAACGGCGTGCAAGGAATCGAGATGCTCATAGCTCTGCGACCGGATGTGGTTCTGCTCGACCTGCAATTACCAGGATTAAGTGGGTTTGATCTGTTGCCGACCATCAAGCGCGAACGGCCGGAATGTTTGGTGATAGTGCTCACGTGTCTTGCCGACGATGCAACACGCGCCCGGTGCATGGAACTGGGAGCGGATTACTTTTTCGACAAAGCAACCGATTTCGAGCAGATCAGTCATGTAATTAAGCCAAAACGCTGATCTGCAAACGGGCGCCAAGGGCGCCAACGACGCCGACCGCACTTAACTGTATTGAATGAACTGCCACGTGCCGAGTCTCAGAAACCGCGATAAACGCGCGCAACAAACAGATGCAGAGCCGTTGCTGGCACACAACTCGGATTACGCCCCAAACCAAACATGCCAACCGTCGCACATCACACGTCCGATTTGAGGATCGAAAAAACCCGGCTTTGCAGTCGTTATCTGTCGGACAAATTCCCTACAACACTCTCCTCCCTCTACCTACAAAAGAAACCGATATTCGCCATCTGTGCGTGTTTTGTGCGCACGCCTAGTATGGGGTATGAACAACAATAATCAATCAAAGCTGCCACTGAAAAGTGCCACAACCGCAAGCGCAAAAAGCTGCGAACCCAAAGGCCCTGTGCTTGGCTGCCGCGCAGTTTATGCAAGGCGGCGCATCAGACTGCTTGTGGTAGAGGATTCCTCAGTTGTTCGTGAGCAACTGGCAAAGCTGATTAGCAAAAATGAAACAATTGAGCTTGTTGGCTGCGCTGAAAACGGTCTTCAGGGCTGCCAAATGTTCGTTGCTTTGCGGCCCGATGTCGTTCTGTTGGACCTGCGTTTGCCCGGCCTGAGCGGGTTCGATCTAATCCGATTGTTCAGACGCGAGCGGCCCGATTGTGTTGTGATTGTTCTAACGACATTTGCAGATGACGCAATACGCGCGCGCTGCCTAAATCTAGGAGCCGATTACTTCTTCGACAAAGTGACACAGTTGGACCAGGTAGTTGAGCTGTTAAACCCGAAGAAAGCGAATTTCGTCACACAACAAGTCAGCGCATCAACTCAACCCAACCCGCCTGCAGCATGCTGAGTAGTCGGGTTGATCGCCAGTGGTTCGAATATCAGGAGCTCTTCCGGTTGTTACTGAGGGATCTCCGCCACCAACGCGCCCGCAGACAATTCAGTCTATTACGTGGCTTGCGCAAAAACCGGTTTCGCAGCACGAAAAAACAGCAGAAGATAGCACGCACCACGCGCACGCCCAAGCTCAATACCATACTCATCAAGCAGATTTCTTGTACACACGGTGGTTGGCCGCGTGCAATGCGGCGGCTGAGTAACCCACGGCAGCCGTTAGTTGAGTTCCACGAGCTGAAACACCGTTAAATGCGCGTTTTGCAAGGTCGGCATCACCGGGGTATGGTTTGGGCCGTGGACTGAAAGTGTACTTGAGATTCTTCCAGTTGTCACCGCGCAAGTAGTTGGTGCCCAGCGCACCGCTTGGGTCGTACCCGCAATGGACCATGCAATTTCGGCACCGTACATCACGTGCCACCCCGTTAACTACACCGTAACTGTTCCAATCAACCTTTTCGAGCATCTCGTTATAGCTCGAATAATGCGCGTCAGTGATCAGGTAGCACGGTGCCTTCCATCCCATTACGTTGTAGGTTGGGATTGCCCAAGCAGTACAGGTTAACTCGCGCAACCCGGCAAGAAACTCGTGATAAACGCGTGTGCCAAGAATATTAAACTGTTCGCCCCAGCGCAGGATTTGCGCAAATTTTTCCCTAGTTTGCGCCCGGGTTAAAAAAAATTCATCTGCGTCTTTGCCAAGGCTCGTTATCAAATCGTGTTTGGCAGCGTCGAAATCGTATCCGGGCGAAATTGTATGCGCATCCACACCCAACCAGGAAAAAAACCTGAACATGTCCTCGATTTCGGTCATGTCAGTCTCCCGATAAACAGTGGTATTTGTGGCGACCTGAAATCCGAGTTGTTTAGCAAGTCTAATTGCGCGTACTGCCTCTTTGAAAACGCCTTGACGCCCCGCGAGCATGTCGTGCGTCTGCTCAAGCCCGTCTATGTGCACATTCCAATAAAGCCATTTTGTCGGCCGAATGACATGCCTCGAGTTTGATCCTTGACTTGCGCTGCGAATTGCTTCGGCCTCGCTTTGAGTGATGAGGTCGTCGGCAAGTAGCCGCCCCAACCGCGACTCATGTGATGCATCTGACGAGTTGTAAACGGCGGCCAAATACTCGCACAGCTTGCGTCGCATCAACAGCCCATTTGTGCATATGTAAACTATTCGGCGTTGCCCGAGCAATCCTTCAACAAGCTCTTCAATGCAAGGATAGATGAGCGGTTCACCCCCGCAAATTGATACCATCGGCGCGTTGCATTCGGCTGCTGCAGCTAGGCATTTGTCCAGCGGTACGACCTGGTCCAGACTGGTTGAATACTCGCGAATACGGCCGCACCCCGCACAGGCAAGATTGCATGCATGCAGCGGCTCAAGCTGTAGCACTATTGCAAAGCGTTTCGTGCCGCGCAGTTTGTGTTTGAGGATATGCGCGGCGATCTTGGCCGTCACCGCCAAAGGCATTCGCATGGTCTCACCTCTACTCGGCAAGTACTAACTCAGCTTCAAACTGATTGGTCGACTCTGGCAAACTGGGCGTGTTAATCTGCGGTTCGGCCTGAATAATACCGGGCAAGAAAAAGCTCGCTGGCGAAACAGTGCCTTTCGCATTAATGCCACTGCAACTGGCGCAAATTAGAATCAGCACAACCACCATGCACGAAAAAGCGACTCTGGAAAATTGAAGTTTCGTGGCTTCGGACACCTGGGCCCATTGCCCCCTACGCAACCGCCGTAAACAACAGCCTGGCCACACATAGCTCAGCCGATAACCGCGCTGTATAGGTTGCCGCTGCATTTACGACCGCTTAATACTGAGTGTCCTGTCAAATTCAGCGGTGAACCCGTTCACAGCGTCTTTGATCTTCGGGATTTGCTGGAAAAGCAATGTTAAGTGTTGCCGCGCTTTTTCAGACGTATTGGCGGCCATCTCAGCCGCCGTCACAATCACCGTCAGATGATTGGCAATGTCGTGTCTCAACGTCGAAAGCTTCAAATTCAATTCTTCGATCTGCTTCGGTGCCAAAGTAATTGGCTCCTTTGGCATGTGCACTGGTCGTTCAAACAAGGACATCGCCAATAAGACTCACCAACCCCACAGAATAAAGCAAGCCTGTTTCTGTAAATTTTCGTGGCCTAAATCACGGCTGTTACAGCGGCCCCAATTGCGCAAGCACGTGTGCTTGTGGATTGCAATCAAGGCGCAGCTTGCCAATCTTATCCCCGTGTAACGCGTGTCTTTGTGAACGTTAGCAGTGGTTGTACATGGATGTTTTCGCTCCATTAATGAACCCGGGGCCGGGTGACAGGCTGGTGCGGTATGTAGGTGACCGGCTACAGTTCAGCCTGCGCGACCGGCACGGCCGGCCTTTACCATCGGGCTGGTCAGCTCGCCTGCGCACAAATATCGGTCGTGCAAAAATTCTACTTACCGAATACGTCGAGGCCCATGCCAAAAACCTGCCACCGGCAGGTGCATCATGGCGCGACATACCAATGCTGCGCCAGGGCAACGAGTGGATCGTGAGCTTGGCTTTGACCGAAGTTGGGTATTTCAAGGCGAAACCATACGCACTTGATACACGTGGCTGGCAACACTGGCCTGAGGGACCAGACGTGGGTATCTCAGTTCACCCTGACCACACCCGCACTGCAAACACGATCTACTGCGCTTTCGCGCGCTTGTTCGGACCAGCCAAGGCGCTCGTGCACGCGAAAGACCTCGAGCTCGAAGCGCAACTTCGGCAACTGGACCAGCAAGGGTACACCGTGATCCCGGCATCGGGCAAACTGCGCGAGCTGACTGCGCATCTGGACCACATCATAGACACGCTTGGCTGCCGCATTGTGCATTTGTTGCCAATCAATCCCACGCCTACAACATATGCCCGACTCGGTCGCATCGGCAGCCCGTACGCAAGCCTTGACCTGACTGCCATTGATCCTGCACTAGTTGTTTTCGACCGACACACAACTGGCGTGGACCAGTTTTGTGAGCTTGCGTACGAAATCCATGCGCGCGGGGGCAGGCTGTTTCTTGACATTGCAATCAACCACACCGGCTGGGGATCAGTCTTGCAAGAAAATCATCCGGAATGGTTTATGCGCAATCCAGATGGTCAATTCGTTAGCCCTGGTGCATGGGGTGTTGTATGGGAGGACCTCGTCGAGCTCAAACACGATAACATCGCGCTTTGGGACGAGCTTGCAGAGGTTTTTCTGACCTGGTGCAGGCGCGGCGTGGACGGATTCCGTTGCGACGCTGGTTACAAGGTGCCGGTGCCAGCCTGGCAATACATAGTCGCGCGTGTCAGACAGGAATTTCCCGAAACGATCTTTTTGCTGGAGGGTCTTGGCGGTTCGTGGGAAGCCACTGAGCTGTTGCTAACCGAGGGCGGCATGCAATGGGCATACAGCGAGCTGTTCCAAAACTACTCCGGACGCGACGTGGCAAGTTACCTCGACTATGCACTGCGCCAATCAGAGCGCGTCGGACTGTATGTGCATTACAGCGAAACGCATGACAACCCCCGACTTGCTGCCCAAGGGCGTGCATGGTCGCTGTTGCGGAACCGGCTCTGCGCATTGGCAAGCGTCAGTGGCGCATTCGGGTTCACTTGCGGGGTTGAATGGCTTGCCTCGGAAAAAATTGATGTGCACGCAATCACGGGCCTCGCTTGGGGTAACTCGGATAACCTGGTGAGCGAACTCGCCAAACTCAACAGGTTGCTTGCTGAACACCCATGTTTCTTCGACGGCGCAAAACTAACCCGACTTACCCCGGTTGACTCACCGGTGTTTGTGCTTCGGCGCGACTCGGCGGACGGAAAAAACTCGGTACTGGTGTTGGTTAACACCGACATGGCACATGCGCAAACTGTATCAATCGAATCAGCCGCACTAGCTGGGCTGGGCGAACTTAAATTTGACCTGCTTGGCCAACCGTTGCCGAGCATTGCACACACGCAAGGCACCAAGCTCACGTTCACTTTACCGCCGGCAGCAAGCTATTGCCTGGCTGAAAACCAGAAACCAATAGGCCTCAGCGGAGATGCATACCGCCGCGCACGTGCACAGGCTGCTTGTGCATTGCAAGCCTTGGCCAAAACTTTGCCACTTGAAAAAATCCCTGAGCTCGACTGGCGTTTGCTTGCCGAACAGTTCGCGCGTTCGCCACGAGATTTCCTTTCCGCAGCAACAGCTCTGGGCAAAGCACAAAACCCAGCAATGCTGGACAAATTGTTCCAGCAGTACGAGCGCGGCGAGCTTTACCCTGAGGTTGTGGTATGGACATTGGCCGACCGGCAGCGGGTGACAGTTGTGCCGGCTGGGCATTGGGTATTGATTGAAGACACCGTACCATTCCGCGCAACGCTTAAGCTCGATACTGCTGGACACTTGCCCGAGCACACCAGGTCGGTGCCGAGCGCCCGAGGCCACATCGCATGGTTCGCACCTAGATCAGTCAACGCAGACGCCGCACTTGCGCTGGAGCGATACGGTGCAAAACCGAAACGTGCCACAGCACAACTGAAATTCGTTACCCCGCACGCAACGTTCCCAGCAGTGTTTACTGCGCCCGAGCCGGACGCCCTGGTACTGCTAACAAACAGGATCGGTGGCATGGCTCGACTTTGTGTTGACCTTGGCAGGGTCAAATCCAAATACGATTGCGTGCTTGCCGCAAATCTGCATCCGCATGTGCCGGTCGACAGACATGTCCTAGTGAAACGGATCCGTGTGTGGATCAACGCTGATGGATTCATCTCGCCGTTGGACGGCAAAAACCTCGTTGCGTTTGCGCCCGGACCGCCTGCAGTGTGGGAATTTGTGGCAAACGCAGGCGACGCACGCACGGTGCAGGTTTTAATAACAGCAGACATGGTTGATGGTGCCAACACAACTGTTTTCAGTTTCAGCCGGCCAACAGCGGATCTGGCCAAAGGCAAACAATTACCCTCTGAAGCCGACGTGCGACTCACAGTGCGGCTTGACATCGAGGACAGAAACTTCCACTGGGAAACACAACGTAATCCCGGTTCGGAACAGCATTTCACCACCCACACAAAACCGCTGCCGGACAAACCAGGGTTCGTGTTTGCGCCTGCGCCAAACCGTCAATTGCGTGCGTTCAGCTCGACCGGTTTTTATCATCCGCAGCCAGAGTGGAGTCAGAACATACCACACCCTGTCGAGGCAAGCCGCGGCTTGATTGCAGCCGGTGATGCATACAGCCCCGGCTGGTTCGAGTTGCCGTTGCCAAAAGGCGAGTCGGTAACACTTGTCGTAACCGCCGAATCAACAGACCCGACGCCAGACCAACTCAAAACCGAAAACCGTAAACGGAAAACCGAAAACGGCACCGACTCTTTTGCCGACCAACTTACACGGGCCGTCAGTGCCTTTGTTGTCCGGCGTGACCACGGTAAAACTGTCATCGCAGGTTATCCGTGGTTTCTGGATTGGGGACGTGACGCGCTCATTTGCGCACGCGGCATGGTCACGGCCGGGTTGTTGGAAGAGGTCAGGCAATTGTTACTGACCTTTGCACGACTCGAAGAAAACGGCACATTGCCCAATGCGCTCGCAGGTGAAACAGCCACAAACCGCGACACCTCAGATGCACCTTTGTGGTTTGGAGTTGCATGCGAGGAAACCGCTGCAGCACTCGGACAAAGCTTCTACCGAACTTCAATCGGTAAAGACCAGCTAACGATTGCCGATGTGTTGCGTGACATCGCGCTTAACTACATCAAAGGCACGCCAAACGGTATCCGGATGGACCCGGACTCGGGCCTAATTTGGAGTCCAGCGCATTTCACCTGGATGGACACAAGTTTCCCCGCTTGCACACCGCGCGAGGGGTACCCGATTGAAATTCAAGCGCTGTGGATCCGGCTGCTGCGCCAGTTGGACCGCATTGACACCGGCAGCACGGCTGGTCCTTTGACTGCATTTGATAAGAGTAGGCAGCAGCTCGCAAGCTCGTCTTGGGCCAGCTTGGCCGAACGCGCCCTGGCGTCGCTGGAGCGATTCTACTGGCTCGATGCGCGCGGTTATTTTGCCGATGTACTGTTGGCCAAGCCGAATCAACCTGCTGCCCAAGCAGTACCTGATGACGCACTGCGAAGCAACTTTCTCTTCGTTACCAGCCTTGGTTTGATCACCGATAGCCGCGCAAGACAGGCGCTCGATGCCGTCATCCGGTACTTGCTTGTACCTGGTGCTGTCCGCTCACTGGCACCGCTGCCTGTCACTGTACCTCTGCGAATTTACGGCAGAGACGGCCGGTTGCTAAACAACCCAAACGAACCGTACTGGGGTAGATACGAAGGCGACGAAGACACACGCCGTAAACCAGCTTATCATAACGGTACGGCTTGGACATGGATGCTTCCTGTTTTCTGTGAGGCGTTGGTGCGTGCATGGGATTTTGCGCCTGAGGCAGTACACGCAGCACGCTGTTACTTGATAAGCACCGCACAACTTATGACTGGGGGATGTTTGGGTTACATCCCTGAGATACTCGATGGCGATGCACCTCATACACAACGCGGTTGCGACGCACAAGCATGGAGCGCCACCGAAACACTCCGCGTGTGGAAACTGTTGAGTACGCAGAGCACCTAAAAACAATTCGAGAAATGTCTGCGCTCACGGGCTTAGAACGAAATTCTCGATCAATATCACCAAAATGCCCATCAAGCCGCCCCCGGCAATCACACCGCCGCAAATCGGTTCTTGGTTTTGCACAAAGATTCGGTTCGCTGCAGAGGTCGGGTTTTTAAGTGTTCGGCCAGCCAACCAGAAAAACAGGCTCCCGAGAAACATTGCAAAACACGTGTTAAACGGGATCACCGCCGCCAGGCCAATACCAACACCGGACAACCAAAAACGGCCTTTGGTGGCAAGTCGGAGGCCCTCCAGCACAATACCAAGCAGTCCACCAAACAACGCCGCCCATCGGGCTGAAACTGGCAGGTTCGACAAACCCTGCGTAAGCGCCTCGGCGACAGCTTTCCAGATGCTCACTGCGGGCATCGGATATTGATCCGTAACAAGTGCACTCGGCCCGTTCCTCAGAAACACAAGGTAAAACACCGGTACAGCCACAAATGCACCAGCCAAAATGCCGAGCACATGCCCGATCGCCTGCAGGCGCGGTTTTGCACCAAGCATGTAGCCCGGCTTGATGTCCATGAGTAGGTTTGACGCGTTGCCTGCCACCTCAGCCGTGATCCCTGCGGTCATGAGATTTGTCTTGATGTTGCCCGGGTCAAGCACGCCGTACGTCAATTGGGTGAGTTTGCCCATTGCGCCTGTGGGTGTGATTGAAGTCAGGGCAGTCGAGTTCACCCCAATAAGCGTGAAAATGAATACCAACGGCACGGCAATTGCACCTAGCCAGAGTTTGACGCCGAAATATTGATGTGCAAGTAACACCACAGCCACGCCAACCACGGGAATCCCAATCACAAAAACGCGCATCGGCAATTCGATGTCACGGAGGATGTCGTTCTGTGCTTCTTTGCCCTTCGGGAACAAACCGCGAAACGCGCTGAGCAGGATCTGTGGCTTGGCAAAAAAAGCAAGCAACGACGCTGTGGTCATCATTGCTACACCGCCCCAAAGTGCCCAGGCTGTGATCGCGCGGAACCCGTAGTGAACGACGCCATCCGGACCGACGCGGCCGTGCACATCACCCAGCGCAATCCCGTACGGGGCAAGGATAAGGTAATTGATAAATGCACCGATCATCAGCGACACGCCCACTCGGATGCCCATCAGTCCGCCCGCGGCCATCATTACAAAGTCTGTGTCAGGCCGCACAGTCAGTTCCCGCAGGTCTATCCCACGGATTTTAAGCGTGGTTAGCTTGTACACCCAGCCATCAAGGTACTCCGGGATAGCAAGAAAGCCCAACCTGAGCTTCTCCATAATCAGATGGCTCTGCATCAACTTTGCCAGTCCAGACAATGCACCGGCGCAGACAAGAACTTTTGCCTTGAACATCCCATCGGCGGCGTCGCCAGAATGCAATGCATCCATCACAATACCAGCCGCGCGGCCCTCGGGAAACGGATGCTGCTCGTCGTTGATGAACCGCCGTTTAAGCGGAAATGCAAACAACACCCCCAGTAGCGCAACGACAATGATCCACGTCATTGTCGAAAACATCGGCACGACTGTGTTGGTGACCATCATGTATGCGCCAAGGCTGGAGATCATAGGCGCTGTCATGTACCCCGCAGCGGTTGCAATGGATTGCATCGCGTTGTTTTCCAGGATGGTGAATTCTCGGCCCAGGCCGATTTTGGTAAGGATTTTGAACAGCGCAAAAGCCAGGATAACCGAGGTAATTCCGACGCCCAGTGTCCAGCCGGTCTTTGCGCCCACATAAAGATTGGTCAGGGACAGGATGCCGCCAAGGCACATGCCGGTTGTTGCCGACCGAATAGTCAGTTGGGGCATGTCACCCCGCCAGACGTTCTCAAACCACCACCGGTCTTTTTGCTCAAGTGTCCAGGTGCGGATCTGTTCCTCGGTTAGTTGTTTTATTGCCATGATCAAAGGGCTTGCTGCATCTGTTGGTAAGACGAGCACCGATTAAGCCACCAACCAGTCTTGATGTCGGCTGCCCAATTGCTCAACCTGCTGTGCGTCGCGAGGCAAATGCAGGTTTGTGTTGGCATTTTTTGCGGACGATTAGTGGTGCAAGTGAAGATTCCTGTTTTTGAAGTAGATTCCTTTGGGGGTTATCAAGTCGCTTAAGGCAACATGCAGCTTAAAGTTTCCCGTAAAACTCTTCTACGACCGTTCGGAAGTTGTTGTCGCGTATGTTTATTATTTCCATCTCGCGTTTCGCGCTTTCTTCCGAATCGCTTGCGTGAGCTGCGTTAACCAAAACCGTCTGGCCGAACTCACGCCGGATCGAACCCGGTGGTGCGGCAGACGGGTCGGTCGGACCCAGCACATCCCGAATCTTATGCACGGCCTCAACCCCTTCGTACACGAGTGCAATGCATTTTTCTGTGCCGGGTAAATTGCGTTGTTCCGGAGGGCAGTCGGCCGAAGTACGACCGGACATGAACTTGACGATGTTGTCAAACTGATTTGCTGCAAACAACGGACACAATATCTCACCCAACTGAGCGGCTTGTTCGGTAGGAACGGTAAAACCAAATTCACGCTCGATCGCAGCTTTCGCACGGGCTGCAACCACATTCTTTAGACTTTTGCGCAATGTCTCACGAACCGGCCCGTAAAATTCCTCAGCTTGGGCTACACTCATTCTGTGGACTTTGATGGCAACAATAAACAAGCCGGTGCGTGAAAAGAAATCTATCATGTTACCTGGTCGACCGGTCGGGAACCTAAAGTTGTCAGGCTTAATAAGCACGAGTGTACGCTGCGGTTTTTCCCCGGGCGGATAAGAAATTACATTCTCCAATAACCCGCCGTCGGAGTCGGAATACTTGGCCCAGAGCTTAAGTTTAGCTTCAGCTTCAGCAGGCGTTGGCGCGGCAAGTACTGCAGGTTCAAAATACCTCACGCTGCCATGCTCATCTGTCACGATATCGCCATACGTGTCGCGGATTGTCTGTCCACCATGTCTGTCGAGGCTGAAATTGCCTACCACAGCGCGCGTTTTGCGCACAGCATCTTCTCCGCGCAAGACCAGCATCATAACACGTCTACGCCGGCCTGTGTTTGGGTCAGGACCAATATTCCGCAGTATATACTCTCGAATAAGCTCTTGGACTAGCCGGTCCTGTGGGTCATCAGACGAAACAGCCATTTCAGCATAAGTACGCACAAGCTCCGCGCTCGGCGCAAACATGCGCGCTGCAGCAAGCTCAAGACCAGTACGGCTCAGCAGCCGACTGATTATTCCGCCCGTGCGAGATTTAAACAGCGAATATGGCGTGATAATTACGTATGCAAGTTCCTCAGGCATTTCAAATCCTATCATTGTGCCCCGCTCGTTCGGGGTTGCGCAGCGTCAACCGCCGTACCAGCGGTCACTTTACCACCCAAAATCTTGAACATGACTGTGCCACAGGTCGGGCACTTACCTTTGATCGCTCGACGCCCGTTTTTCATAGTCTCTTCGATAGCCTCGGCAATTTCTTTCCGGGCCTTACATTTTACACAATAACCTTCTGCCATAACGGGTCCTCCGTCGAAAATCCAACTGCGTTCGACAAACGCGTGTCGTACCTTAAAGTCAACCTGCCACCAAGGTCAAGAAAACCTTCAGAAAGATAACTAGTATTAAGCTAACACGCTGATTACCAACGACATAGGTTTCAAAGCCATCTTGTTTTGCTTTATATCCAAGATGCCTTTGGGCTGGAGTAAATCGGCATCCGGGGACTTTGTATCGTTCGTTGCTACGACAGTCACACGGAATAGCTACTTCCCAAACGCCCGTAAAAACCAGCAATTTCCATTGCCGTTCACTGTGCCTCGCGCAACCACGCACGTAAAGTTGGTTTCAGAACCTTACCGCTGGCATTGCGGGGCAGCGCAGTCAGGAAATGAATCCGGTGCGGCACTTTATAATCTGCAAGCTTCGTCTTCAGATACTGGAGCAACGCCTCGGGCTGAATTTGAACGCCTTCTTCTGGGGCAACGAAAGCTACCGGCTGTTCGCCTCTGCGCGGATCGGGTGCACCAACCACAGCGGCTTCTTTTATGCCTGGGAACTGGTAAATAACCTCCTCAATCTCACGCGGATAAACATTCATCCCGTGCACAAGCAACATGTCTTTCTTGCGGTCGGTGATGTAAAAATAACCGTCCTCGTCTTTGTAGCCGATATCGCCGGTGAGTAACCAGCCATTTCTAAAAGTCGCTGCTGTTTCTTCGGGTGCGTTCCAGTAACCTAGCATCACGTTGGCACCTCGTACGCAAATCTCGCCGATTGTTCCCGGGGGCAAAATATTGCCGTGGTCATCCTGCACGGTTACCTCAACGTCGTAAATCGGCACGCCTATAGAGCCTGGCTTGCGTACGCCTTTAACCGGGTTGAGTGACACAACCGGGCTGGCTTCGCTAAGCCCGTAGCCTTCGATGAGCGGGATGCCGAATTTCGCTTCGAAATCTTTCAAGACCTGCCCCGGCAGCGGCGCAGCTCCACTAATACAAATGCGTAAGGGCAGGGGAATCGGCCCGGGCGCACTTGCTAGGCTACGATAAAGCTGCGGGAACGCGGGCAGTATGGTTGCTTGCCGTTGACAAATCTCCTGTAGCGCGTTCTTGAGCGGATGCACTGATTTAACCAAAACAATCGAGCCGCCACACAACAACGGGAGCAATAACCCCACTGTTAGCATGTAACTGTGAAACAACGGCAGTACCACGCCAAATCGGTCGTCTTCAACTGTCCCAAGAACAATCCGGCAACTGTTCACATTATGCAGCAGGTTGCCATGCGAAAGCATGGCGCCTTTGGGCCGGCCAGTTGTGCCGGAGGTGTAAATAATCACTGCCAAATCTGAAGCTGACTTTGCGGGCATCCAGCTTGGTACGTTTTCCAATGCAGCCGGGTCCAGTTTGGTCGGATGCGTCAGTAAATCGTCCGTCCTGAACAATCGCAGTCCGGGCCGACCGGCCATTAAAGCGTCAAAATACTCGGCAAATTGGCCATCTGTGATTACCACGTTAATCCCTGCATTCTGAAGAATGAACAAAATTTCATCCGGCTTAAGGAAACAATTGATCGGCACTACAACACCCCCAGCCGTCAACACGCCGAAAAACGAAGGGACGAACTCGGGACAGTTCTTCAGCCATAGCCCAACCCTTTCACCAGGTTTGGTTCCGTACTCTTTATGCAGGGTCTGAGCAACCCGGACAGCATGCGTCCAGAACTCGCCGTAGGTGAATTCGGATTGGCCCCAGAACAACGCAGGTTTATCAATTCGCGCGGCAGCGGATTCTTTAAAGGCAGTTACCAAGTCCATGCGCAAAGTTTACGGGGAACCACGGCTGAGTAAACCACAATTGCGCCAAACAGCAAAAAAATCCAAAGGCAGCCGGTAAACCGACCTTAACTTCACCAAGACAAATTCAGGTTCAGTTCGGCCCAGCCGGCCCAAGCTTTCCGATTACATGTTCTGCCCCCAGCGCGTCGTATGCAACAAACTCGACCACGCCACAGCTCTCGCGCAAGATGAAGTTACCGGGTGAATCTTCCTCATGAATCTGGTTGCCCAAAATGAAGTTGTACCAACCAGTGCCGCCGTGCCTTTTGGCGACTTCCATAAATGCCACCCACTCGCCCGGCTGTTCGAGCACCTGCCGCGCCGCCTTGCGGGTCTCGGCCAGCGAGCCAGTAGTTGCGTCGTTCAATTCCATGTAAAGCGCGTGCATCGCTTCCTGCGCTAATAATGTTGGGAACCGGACCAGCCGCACCTTTGTCTTGGGCAGCGCAAGATAAATTATGCATCCGAGAATTGCGCTGGTTAACAGGGCAACAGCCGCCAACACGGTAAAATGCTTAAAAGTTAGTTTCCCAAAAACAGACCGCCCCAGCCAAATGGCGAGCATCCCAATAGCGGCACAACCGGCTGCCCAATTCAATGCAACAGTCAAAGCACCTTTGCGGCTATAAAGCCAATTCTTCTTCTCTTTAAACGCAGACCATTGGAGCCAAACGTCCTCACGCATTTGAGCGTGGTTAAGTGTCGCGGTCAGTTTGGTGGCCACGGGCGCACCAGCCACCCATTTGCGCAGCAACGGATGAACTATAGTTGGCCTCGCCGGCAGCCGTATTGTCCAGGCCCGCCCTTCTGTTGGGATGGCTGGATAATCAGGCTTAACACAACGTTGCACCTTAAAGTTCCTTGCCCTGGCGCAACGGGGTCCAAACACGTATAGCTCGACTCTAACCGGGCCGTTGTCGACGCCGGTCAACCGCATCGGATACACTGGTTTGTCGGTTTTGAAGGTGAACGAAAGCGGGTGTGCCGTGCTAGTGTCGAGCTTCGGGTCGTCTCGCCTCACGTTCACCGCCACAAATACCCAGCCTTCTTTAACGTAGCTTTCTATGACTGGCTCGCTGTTTGTGGGTACGGCGAAGCCGTTGCCACGCAGCCAGGCCTGAAGCGCGTTGGGATCACACGAGCTAATAGTTGTGGTTTCAAAAATACCGACCAGTTTGCGGTCAAGGATAGAGACGGATCCGCTTGAAGCAGTCGAAGATATGCCCGCCTTACTTCCAAGCGGCAAGCCGGATAGGAACAACCCAGCCAAAATGACCAAAAAAGCAATTACGAGCGCGTACCGCGTTGACTTTGCAATAAAGCGGCCCATACAGCCGATCAGAATTAAAAAAAGAACCAAAAGATAGTAACGTGGCACGTCGTGTTTGATCTGTGGCCGAAATAAATGCGCCAGTGTCGGGAACAGACCCGTAGTCGCTTCTTCAACAACAGGCTGGCTTGGCAGCGGGATAACCCAAGCAAAGTTTGTGCCTTCACCTGTGAACCGGGTTTCAATTACCAGTCGCTCGACACCGTTTGTAAAGTGAATCAGCGCACGCTGGTCCGGTATGGTTACTTTGTCTGGCAGGGCCACCGGCGCAAAGAACTTGCCATCGGCCAGAGTGGACATCGCCATCAACAGGAATAGAAAGAATCCAACGACACGGCACATCGTCGGATACAAAGGTGGCTGCAGTGCACCCAAACGCAAGGAAAATCTTGCAGTTCTGGAGGGGAAAGTCAGCCCATGGATTCTAGGATGTTTTGGACTTTCTGTTTTGTGCCGTGGAGTTCAACCAGTCGTTGCCGATGTTCAACCAAAACCTGGGCAGGCGCCTTTTGTGTAAAGTCGGGATCGCGTAGCTTTTGCTCCAGCCCAGCTATTTCAGCATTGATTTTTTGCAGTTGCTTGACGAGCCGCGTCTTTTCTGTAGCCAAGTCAATTGTCCCTTCAAGTGGCATATACAATTCACCCAGCTCTGTATGAACCACCGGCATCTTTTGGGAAGGCTCGAACCCAGGCACAACCTCGAATGGGTTTGCATTCAGCAAAAGTGCAATCACGGCTGTGTCGTGCTCGGAAAACTCGCGCGCGGGTTTCAGGATGAACCGGATCCGTTTGTTGGCTGGCACATTGTATTCGCGGCGCAAGTTACGCCCGCGTATAACAAGTTCGTACTTCGCGTTGACGAACTCGTGCACGGCAACGTCCAGCCCGTACCGCGTGCGGAACTGCGCATCAAACGGCTCAGGCCACGGCGCGAACATGATGGTTTTGCCACCCCGGTCGAGCGGATAATCACGGTTGTACCCCATCGCATGCCAAAGTTGCTCAGTAATGTGCGGCAGGAAAGGGTGGAACAACCGCAATACATGGCTCAGCACAAAATCAATCACCGCAAGTGTATTGGCACGGCGCCTGGCCTCTTGCGCTTCAAGTACGGAGTTTGGAGTGCGGATTTCGGATTTCCCCAAAACGGTTTTGCTCGCTTCAACGTACCAGTCGCAATACTCGCTCCAGAAAAACCGATACAGTACTTGCGTTACCTCATTAAACCTGTACTCGGCGAAAGCCTCGTTTATTTCGCGAATGGCCTGATCGAGCTTTAGCAACAGCCACCTGTCGTCGCTCGTGAGCAGCGCTGGATCAATTCTATCCGCCGGACTAAATATGGTGTTGGCATCTTGCTTTATGGATTCCTGCACAGTTGGAGCGCGGTCGGGTGTATGGCACTCCGCAGAACCCTTGGTCTGCAATTGTCTGAACCGGCACGCGTTCCACAGCTTATTGCAGAAGTTCCGCCCCAGCTCAACGTTTTTCTCGTCGAACAACACATCTTGGCCAAGGGGCGCGCTGCGCATTGTGCCGAACCGCAACGCGTCGGCGCCGTACTTATCAATCAGCTCGAGTGGGTCGGGTGAGTTGCCGAGGCTTTTACTCATTTTGCGCCCCAACTTGTCGCGAATGATGCCGGTAAAGTATACGTTGCGGAACGGTGGCTTGCCCATGAACTCGTACCCAGCCATGATCATCCGCGCAACCCAGAAGAAAATTATGTCAGGACCAGTCACCAGGTCTGTGGTTGGGTAAAACTTGGCCAGCAACTCGTTCTTGGCGTCTTTTTCGGGGTCGCCTGTCCAACCCATTGTTGCAAAAGGCCAAAGCCAAGAACTAAACCAAGTATCTAGCACATCGGGGTCTTGTTCCCAACCCGGACCGGGGCATTCAATTTGACAACGCAACAACCAGTTCGCGCGATTGACGTACTCAACGAATTCGGGCAAATTCCTAAGCGCGCTCGACGAAGGGCAGTCGGCCAACGTTTCCGTTCGGAGACGCGCCTCTGCAGATTTAGTACCACCGTCGGGCGCGTCTTTTCTTTTGAGAAGCAGATGGTCAAAAAACAGTAGGCCATTTTTTAACTGTTTTACAACAAGCTGAACCGAATAGTGCTTAGGGCCGATTGCAAGGCTAGCCCAGAAAATATGCACTGCGGTAAACTCAGGCACGCGCGGCATATGATTTACTGAACCTATGCGCACCGCAGCCCGTAATAATTCCGGGAGCGCGGCAACGGCTCGGATTTGATCTATACCTGCATAACTAAAAGAGTGCGTGATACTGCGAAGTCGAACCCGTATGGAAAGACCCGTATGCGAATTCTTGAATTCACCACCGATAATCCCGTGTTCCCGCGCATAAGCAATCGCAGCACGGCGAAGTGAGCGCGCGGTTGCACCTGTGATCTCGTGCCCTGCGATACGCACCGTTGGCAGGGTCACATCAAGGATTTCCTTTAACTGTCGGTTGTACCACACCGGTATCCTGTGGCCCCACCAGAGCTGCCGACTAATGCACCAGTCGCGCAAGTTCCGCATCCAATGGGTGTAAGTTTTAACCCATCGGGCCGGATGGAATACGATCTCGGCGCGCTCAACTGCACGTGTGGCATCTTCGACGCTCGGGTATTTGAGAAACCACTGCTCGCTAAGCATCGGCTCAATCGGCACATGGCTACGCTGGCTATAACCGACGTTGTGTACGTAGTCTTCAACTTTGAGTAGCAAACCGAGTTCCTTCAACTGTTCTACCACGGCCTCGCGCGCTTCCATACGATCGAGCCCGGCGAACTCCTCACCCGCTGCCGGAGTCATGCAGCCGTCTGGCCCAATCACAACCGTAAACGGTAACCCATGCCGCAGTGCAATTTCGTAGTCAGCAGGATCATGCGCCGGGGTAACCTTTACACAGCCCGTGCCGAACTTCGGGTCAACAACTTCATCTGCAATGACCGGTATTGGTTTGTTCTGCAAAGGCAGCAACACTTTACGGCCAATCAGGTTTTTGTACCGTTCGTCGTTCGGGTGAACAGCCACGGCTTCGTCGCCAAGCATAGTTTCCGGCCGTGTAGTGGCGACTACGACAAATTCATCTGCCTTCGGTTTGCCAAGTTCATCGAGGATGGGATACTTCAGGTACCACAAGTGTCCCTTTTCTTCGATCATCTCCACTTCCTCGTCTGAGAGTGCAGTGCGCGCTGCCGGATCCCAATTAACCATTCGCAAGCCACGGTAAATAAGTCCTTTGTTGTACAGCTCGACAAACACCTTCTGCACACAACGCGAATACTCCGGATCCATCGTGAATCGCAACCTGCTCCAGTCGCAAGAACACCCGAGGCGCTTTAGCTGTTGAATGATTATATTGCCGTGTTTTTCTTTCCACGCCCAAACGTACTCGAGGAATTTCTCCCGGCCGAGTTCATCCCGGTGTTTCATTACGCCCTGTTTGCGGAGCGTTTTTTCCACAACTGCCTGTGTAGCTATACCCGCATGATCAGTCCCAGGCAACCAGAGCACTTCCTTACCTTCCATGCGCGCCTTGCGCGCCAGAATGTCTTGGATCGTGTTGTTGAGTACATGGCCCATGTGCAACACACCGGTCACATTTGGCGGAGGAATGACGATTGAGTAGGCAGGTTTAGCTGAACGCGGGTTTGCAATGAAACATCCCTCGTTCTCCCAGAAGCTGTACCATTTGGCTTCGACTGCTTTCGGGTCGTAGGCTTTTGGGATTTCGCTCATTGGAAAATTCCACCAAGATTTTAGTCCGCGCTTGTATCTTCAGCTCGGCGTAATTGTGAGCGTCATTTTTGCAGGAGCGCATATTCCATCGAGTCAACAAGCGCCTGCAGGCTTGCCTCGATGATGTTGTCGCTCACGCCTACGGTACCCCATTGGCGCCTGCCGTCGGTTGACTCGATCAATACCCGCGTTGTGGCTGCGGTACCGGCCGAGGTCTCTAAAATGCGCACTTTATAATCTGTGAGCTTAACTTTCTTAAGCTGCGGATAAAACTTCGAAAGCGCTGCCCGAAGCGCAACGTCAAGTGCATGCACCGGGCCGTCGCCCTCGGCAACAGTGTGCGCGAACTGGTTATCGACTCTCACCTTAACAGTGGCTTCGCAAACTGAGTTCGGGCCATCACGCCGCATCGACACGTGATACGCCTGCACTTCGAACGGCGGTTCACGATGCTTGAGTATTTTGCTTATCAATATAGCCAGTGACCCCTCAGCAGCTTCGAATTCGTACCCTTGGTGTTCAAGTTTTTTTACCTGGTGCAATATCTCTTTCAACTCGGGCGTATCCGGAGCCAGCCTGAATCCCAACTCACGCGCCTTTAGGATAATGTTACTTCGGCCTGCCAGGTCACTGATCAAAACACGCCGCTCGTTGCCAATTGCAGCCGGGTCAACATGCTCGTAGCTGCGCAGCAGTTTTTGGACTGCGTTGACGTGTGTGCCGCCCTTGTGCGCAAAGGCAGCCTCGCCCACCCAAGGCTGGCGCGGGTCGTGTCGCACATTGGCAATCTCGTCAACAAACTGTGACAATTCCCTGAGTTTGCGCAACGAGCCGTGTGGCACGCAACGCTTTCGGAGTTTGAGTGCCACAAGCGGAATCACGCTGGTCAGGTTACAATTGCCGGTCCGTTCGCCGTACCCGTTGATGGTGCCCTGCACATGTGTGGCACCAGCCTCGATCGCAGCAAGCGCGTTTGCAACACCTAGTCCAGTGTCGTTGTGCGTGTGAATGCCCACCGGCACAGTTAGTTTTGATCGTGCTACGCCAGTAATTTCTGCAATCTCGCTCGGCAAACAACCGCCGTTCGTGTCACAAAGAACAACCAGGTCTGCGCCTGCTTGCTGGGCGGTTAACCATGTTGAAATCGCGTAATCTGGATTTGCTTTATACCCGTCGAATGCATGCTCAGCATCATAAATCACGAACTTCTTATGGGCTTTGAGATACCGGACCGTGTCGGCAATCATAGCCAAGTTTTCCTCAGGCGAGGTCGCAAGCACATGGCGCACATGCAACAGCCATGTCTTACCGAACACAGTCACCACTGGCGTGCCAGCCTCGAGCAACATCTGTACCTGTTGGTCCTTGTCAGCGCGCATGCCCTTGCGCCGGGTCGCACCAAACGCGGCAAGCTTCGCGCGCGTGAACTTCCGCGCGCGCGCCTTAGCGAAAAACTCCATGTCCTTTGGATTCGACCCCGGCCAACCGCCTTCGATGTAATGCACACCGAATGCATCGAGTTTTTCGGCGATCCGGAGCTTGTCCGAAACCGAAAAGTTTATGCCCACACCCTGACTACCATCGCGCAGGGTCGTGTCGTATATCTCAATCTCAGTTCTCACAGCTTGCGCAAAATATTGCGCTTATTTGTACGCATATACCAGCAGATTTGCAAAGTCCAAATCCGCATCTCTGAGCCGTAATCCAGCAGAGCAAAGACGCCGAGCCATTTTCGGCCTCGTGCATCTGCCGATCAAGAAATGCGCATTCGGCATGGTCTCCTGGATTACCGCTCAAAACCACGTCGAGACATTGCTCAGTCTAAACCACCATGATTCGTGGTCACACTTTGCGCCATGTGTCGTGAATTGCAACCTTGTGGTTAAACTCGGCTCCTCGAGTCGTTAAATGTTCTGGGATTTTTAGACTGTGCCGGGCCAAGTTGATTTTGCACAGGCAAAACTAGCGCGCTACTATCCTGCAGTGCATAAGCTTGTTCACCAAGTCAAAAGCGCCATTGCGACGCATAAGCTATTGGAGCCAGGCCAAAAAGTATTGGTGGCCGTATCGGGTGGTGTTGATTCAATGGTACTGTTACACGTGTTGACAAAGCTGGCTCGCGCTTCAGGGTGGCAACTCACAGTAGCGCATTTCAATCATAAACTACGTGGTCGGCAGGCTGATAAAGACGAAAAGTTAGTTGAACAAACTTCAAAACAACTGGGGCTGAAATGCGTTTGCGGATGCACAGACGTGCGGCAGTTTGCCAAACAGCACAAACTGTCAATCGAGACCGCTGCACGTACGTGCCGACACAGGTTTCTTGCCCAAACAGCCCGCCGACTCGGCATAAACACCATCGCACTTGGTCATCACGCTGACGACCAGGTCGAACTTTTTTTTATTCGATTGTTCCGTGGTGCAAGTGGTGCAGGAATAGCCGGCATGCACTGGCAAAACCCGTCGCCCGTAGACCCGCAAATCCAACTCATCAGGCCTTTGCTTGGCCTGCCGAAGAAAGCGCTTCTTGAGTATGCAAAGGCAAACCACATTGTATTCAGACAAGACACCACAAATTATTCGCCTGACTACCTGCGCAACAGGGTCAGAAATATCATGTTACCGTGGCTCACGAAACATTTCGGCAACGGGTTCATCAAAACCGTGCCGCGTTTGATGGAACTTATCGGTGCGGAGGCAGATT
>FMSI01049727.1_pt1 | contig 26112 bp, 19 predicted proteins | sample 1504471 | NCBI WGS metagenome assembly FMSI01 (sample SAMEA4475357, study PRJEB15587) | soil metagenome | biome: Soil; feature: Field | place: India | collected 2015-03-11 | depth 0 m
GATGAAAGCCGATTTGAACCTGTAGAAAATGCTTTAGAGGTATCAGACAATTTTCAATCAACACCCGACGATGCAATAACTTCCGAGCTGGATAACGTACCCTTAAGTTCTTTGTCTTTTAATTTATTAATTGGCGAACAAAAAAGGAAGCAACTCATAGACGAGTTGTTTTATACTATGGAAGAGGAATATAACAACTTGGTTGATAAAATAGATAGCGCCGATACTTTGGAAAAAGCGATGGAGTTTACTAATTCTTATTTTCAAGATTTCGGGATATTTCCAGAAATGCCTATAGCAAAAGAATTTATTGAATTGGTGAAACTAAAGTTCTCTCAATCAAACAAAATAGAGTGAATTTTTGTTATAAGCTCTTTACCTTTTCCTTGCTTTACCAAAAGTACAACTGAGTGGTTTGAAACAAATAAATAAAAAGAGTTTGCAAGTTTATCTGAAAAAGAAGCGACAATTTTATTTAGTTTACTAATTGTAGTTATGTTGGCTTTCGACAAATTCGAACCAAAGAGGGCTATGGCATCCAAGACATCAAATTCTATTAATTCTTCGGTAAGAATATTTTCAATATTCTTTGTTTTACACCCTTTAGCCACTGAGTTGATATTATTTTGATTAAACCCAATGTGAATAATTGTTTCGAAGTTTTCTTCAATTTTATTTAAATAGTAAGCGATATCTTTTGAGTAAATATCAATTTTCCTTTTCAAAAAAAAGCAGTCTTCAATTAAATGCAAAGAATTTATTGATGAATTGTCTTTGTCCTCTATTTTTTGTAAAATTGTAGTACCTTTGCCGTTTTGGGCAAAAGTATTTAAAACTTTTAGTGGGATATTTTTGCTTACCGCAGGTTTTATTGTTTCGGGGTGAATAACCTTAGCACCAAAGAAAGAAAGTTCGGCAACTTCTTCAACCGAAATTGTTTCGATAACTTTTGCGTTTTCGACAACTCTTGGGTCAGCAGTCATAATCCCGTCGACATCAGTCCAGATTTGAATTTCGTCTGCATTAACTGAATAACCAAAAAGAGAAGCAGAGTAATCGCTTCCCCCTCGACCTAATATTGTAGTCTCCTTTCGCCAATTACCTATAAAACCTTGGGTAACAACAACGTCGTAGGTCTTGAAGATTTTAAGAATTTTTTCTCCGTTTTGTTTTATTCTATTTAAATTGGGTTTGGCTTTTAAATGGTAGTTGTCTGTTATGATAATTTCACGGGCGTCGAGCAAGAAGGAATTCTCTCCTTGCAAAAGAGAATAGTGGTAAAATATGTTAGAGGAGAGAATTTCACCATAAGAAAGAATTTCAGCTTTAACTTTTTCTGTCAGTTCTTCGAGTATTATTGCTCCATTTATCAATTGCCATAAACTTTGCAAAATGTAGTAAATTGATTTAAAGCAATGAACAGACTTTTCAGCATCCTGAAATAATTCATTAACTAATTTTAAATGATGGGATTCAATTTCTTCGAATACTTTTTCATACTGTTTACCTTCTTTGCTTAGGCACACTTCAATAATATTAAATAGCTTGTCAGTAATTCCATGTGATGCAGAAAGTACAACAATTCTTTTTCCTGAGGTCGATTTAACTATGTCGTATACTTTTCTGAATGCATATGAATTCGCTACAGATGTTCCACCAAATTTCTGAACTATTATGCTCATTTATGCCTTATAACAATGTTATAAAATTATCCTATCAAAGTTTTTTAAAAATTTGTCTATAACCAATTTGTTTAACCCAACTAAAGAAAGTTGAAATTAAGACTAAAAAACGAATTCCTGATTAATTGATTCAATGATTCAACTCAAAACACTTACATTTTCAGCTATTTTCCAACAATCATTTATCTAATTTATTTCTTTAGATAAATTACCATAATTATATAAAGTTAGTCAGTCAAAATTGAGAAACTATTTTCAAACAAATAAAATCAAAATTAACATTTTTAACCTCTAATTGAGCTCAATTTGTTATTTTACATTTTTACAACTTTCTGAGAAGTAATATGCAATCAAAATCAAATAGTTTAAAAATCACAATATCAGAGAAAACCAAAATCTTACTTTATGAATTAATGAAAAAGCCACTTGAGGTTAAGAAACTCGATCTTCATATGCGCGAGCTCGAAGATATACCAGTTGAAATTTTTTCCTTTGCAAACCTGCAAGAGCTTAACTTGAAAAACAATTATTTAAAAGATGTTCCTAAGGAAATCCTTGCTTTAAAAAAATTAAAAAAATTGGAATTGGGAGGTAACAATTTTTCACATTTTCCAGATGTTATTTGTCTTTTAACAAGTTTAGAATACCTTGACTTGAGCTGGAATCAAATTGAGGATGTTCCCTATTGCATTGGAAACTTGAATAATTTGCATATGCTTAGTCTTAATCATAATAAGATTAAGCTTCTACCAGATTCAATTGGGTTTCTGAGCAATCTTCGTGTTCTTGCATTAAACAACAACAAAATAGAGTTTCTACCAGGTTCTATCGGCAATCTTCAATTCCTTGAAGAGCTTTATCTTTTTGAAAATGAATTGAAAGAACTACCCGAAACCCTAGGTAGATGCCAGAACTTGATTAAATTGGAATTGCAACAAAACCAATTAGAAGAAATCCCTCGTGAAATTGGAAATTTGAATAAACTCGAAAAGCTTCGACTTTATAAAAATCTTTTGAAGACCATTCCTGATACTATTGGAAACCTACAAAATTTGACCAAATTATTTTTGAATGAAAATCAATTGTTAGAAATTCCCCAAACAATTGGAAACTTACTTAATCTTCTTGAGCTGGACTTGAGTGGGAACGAGATACGTTCCTTACCCGATTCTCTATTTTCGTTAAAGCAAATACAAAGATTATCTTTGGAAAAAAATTCTTTTCCTAAAGATTATATTTATCTTTTAAAGGAAAAATTCCCTAAAACTAAAATTGAGTACGACTTTTAAAAGCCAATAGAAATACCTAATCCAAAAATTTCTTTAAATTGGGTTCTTGGTCCGTAAGTATCGAATTTCCCATCACCATCGGTGTCCATAGGGATCTTTACATTATCATCGTAAATCAATTGTGTAGTTAAATTAATTGAGATAATTTTATTTACCTTAAACAAAATAACATTTTCCCAATTCACATCAATGTTTTGCGGTTTATTCAGAAAGTCAGAAAACAATTCAATTTTTGAAGTCACCATAATATTTTTAAGTAGCTCTATTTCGAAATCTTTCTTGTTAAAAAAGAACCGAAGGAAGCCACCAAATTCTTTTTTGAATTTTTCACCTTGTTTTACTAATGTTCCAAGGGTATCATAAACGGCAGGCTTAACCCCAAAGGCACCTTTGTTGGCAAGTTCTTGATCGTTAACATAGGTTATTCGTCCTGTAAATGGGGCGGCAAACAAGCTTAAAGTTGTATTTGGCTTCCAGTCAATCCCGAGAGCAGTAATTAAATATGCAGGTGAAAGAAGATTTGAAATTTTCTGAGTATCTTTTGAATAATTCCACCCAACTGTCATTTGTGTTTTGAAGTTCAAAGCACCAGCAACAAAAAAATTGTTTCTAACTTGAATTCCATATTTTGAGGTTATTTCAAACTTGTCGTCGGTCTTGATAAATCTTTTGCTTTCTCCTTGTTGTAGCAAACCATAGCCGATGTCTAAGTTGTTATCCCAAACAGAACTTTTGTCTTTGTAACTGGCAAACATACTTAGGAAACCCTGAATTGAAACAGAATTCTGACCACCTGCAGCCCAATTTGTAAGAGAAGTTTGAGCGAGGTTAACATTGATTAACCCGCCTTTTTTCCAGCCTATGGTGTCTGCTTTTGTCCCTTTCTGAATGATAGCTTCTGCTTCTTTTACTTGTGAATAAGTAATAGAGGTTAAGAAAATAAAAAACAATGAAAATAAAATCTTTTCCATTTTTGGACCTTTATTATTGAGAAATAGTAAATATACTATCTATAAACTCCTCTTGTGGAGCTTTGGATAAAATCAATGCAATATTGAATTTCGGAAAGTATTCCGTCTGGATGGGTTTCAAGGTATTTTTTTATTCCATCCGAGTTGTTGTAACAAGAATGGAAAATCAAACGATAGAACGAATCAATTTCTTTAATCACTTCAGAAGAAAAGCCTCGGCGTTTTAAGCCTATTTTATTTATTCCATCTACTTTTGGTGGATTTTCGCCAACAAGAGTAAATGGAGCAATGTCCTTTGTAACTTTTACGTCGCCCCCAACCATTGCATGTGACCCGATTTTGCAAAACTGATGAACTTTTACAACTCCACCTAAAATAACCCAATTTTCGATGTGGACATGTCCAGCAAGCTGGACAACATTTGCAAAAATATTATTGTCACCAATTCTGCAATCGTGGGCAATGTGTGTATAAGCCATAAACAAGTTATTGTTCCCGATTATTGTTAAGCCTGTGGTTTGGGTTCCTCGGTGAATGGTTGAATATTCTCTAATTTCGTTATTGTTGCCGATAATCACTTTTGTTTGGGAGTTATCGAATTTAATATCTTGTGGTTTAGTTGCAATGACAACGCCAGGGTATAAGATACAATTTTTACCTATAATTGCACCATTTGCAAGATAAACATTAGAAATTAATTCGGTTCCTTCGTCGATTTGAACATCATCTTCTACAATACAATAAGGTCCAATCTTGACATTATCTGAAATAACCGCTTTTGGGGAAATTATTGCTGTGGGATGTTGTTTTAACGCCATATGCTCCCTTTATAATTGAATATTTCTATCAACAAGAGCAGCTTGAAGATCCGCTTCGGCTACTACTTGACCATTAACAGTGCTTACACCATGAAATTTGTAGGTATTGAATTTTTTACTAACGATTTGTACTTTCATAATTAATTGGTCGCCTGGGATAACTGGCTTTCTAAATTTTGCATTGTCAATTCCCATAAACAGAAGAAGTTTATTAGTGGCATCAACGGAGCTTAAAAGCAATAAACCTCCGGTTTGGGCAAGAGCTTCTATTAGCAACACACCTGGCATTATTGGTTTCTCTGGAAAATGCCCCATAAAGAAAGGTTCATTTATTGTTACGTTTTTTATGCCAGTAATTGTATTTGTTTCGGTATCAATATCGAGTATTCTATCAATAAGAAGGAAGGGATATCTGTGGGGCATAATTTTGAGCAAACTAAAAATGTCCATTAAAGCATCTTTGCCTTTTTTCCCTTGGAGTTTAAGAAAAGGAAGCTTTTTCAAGTATAGGTTCCTGATTTTCTTAGCAAATTCTATATTGCTAGCATGTCCGGGACGGGCTGCAAGTATTTGTGCTTTAATTGGAACACCAATTAAAGCTAAATCGCCAAGCATATCGAGCAGCTTGTGCCTTGCTGGTTCATTTTTGAAACGGAGATTTGTTCCGTTTAAAACCCCACCTTTAGGTTCAGGTAGATGTTTGATCCCAAAAACCTTTTGCAAGTTCTTCAGTTCCTCGTCGTTTAATTCTTTGTCGATGATAACAATAGCGTTGCTAAGGTTTCCCCCCTTAATGAGACCATTTTTGTACAATTCTTCAACTTCTGTAAGAAAGCAAAATGTACGAGCAGGGGCAAATTCAGTTAGGAATTCCTTCTCCAAATTAAAAACACCAGTATGTTGGCTTCCAAGGGTTGGAATATTATAGTCAATCATTACTGTAATTCTATAGTCATCAGTTGGTAGTGCCACTATGTCAACACCTTTTTCTTCGTTTGTATATCGGACCGTCTCATCTATAACAAAATATTCCCTTTCTGCTTCTTGTTCGACAATTCCTGCTTCGAGTAATTTTTCTGCATAAGGTAAAGCGCTTCCATCAATTACCGGTGGTTCTTTTCCTTTTAATTCTATTCGACAGTTGTCAATTCTTAGTCCAACCAAAGCTGAAAGCACATGCTCAACCGTTAATACCCGGACATCACCTATTCCAAGGGTAGTTCCGCGAGATAAATCAACGACATAGTCAACTAAAGCAGGAATTTCTACGGGAGGGTCGAGGTCGACCCGAACAAAACGATAACCAAAGTTTTCAGGTGCAGGATGAAAAGTAATTGTCGTTTCTTCGCCAGAATGTATGCCAATACCAATTAGACTAACGGGTTTAGCAATTGTTCGTTGTTTCTTTTCCATAAAATGAAAAGTAAAAATTAAAAAGAAACAAATTTAAGAAAATAAATTCTAAAATTGTAAGATCGAAAATTAAAGTTTTCAAAAAACCAGTCGATAATTATAGTGAATTAGGAATTGTAGTGATCGGCAGGATGCCCAAGAATATTATTAACAAAAACATGGAGGTACACTATGCCAACAGCAATTGCACAAGGTTCGAGGATACGAACCAACACACCTGCCGAAAACGCATATAATGCGTTGCAGGCCGCAAGCAATAACATTGCTCTTCGCCAGTTGCGATTGTCAACTGGAAAGCGAATCAACACGGCTGCTGATGATGTGGCTGGCTACATCACAAGTCGCGCGTTACAAGCTCGAAATGGTGCTTTGAAGAAAGCACTTCTCGCTGCAGGTGAAGCTATGAATGTAACATCTATTGCTCAAGATGCTCTTGATAACATTACTAATTTGTTGACCCAAATTAAAGATGCTGCGTCCCAAGCTTCCACTGGTGCTTTAGGTACTGCCGAAAAAGTTGCTCTTGCAAAAGCATCCTATCGACTAGCCCAACAAATTCAATTTGTTGTTGATTCAACAGTTTTTGGTGGGAAACAGCTCCTCTGGGGTGATTACTCTGGGACTTGGGCGATTGGTTTCTACGCCGATAACTCAATCTTGTCGATAGGGGTGGACTTGACAACTGGCAATACTGATTTCAACGTTGCATCCAATAACTTTAATCTTAATGCAACAACAGCTGCAATTTCTCCTGCTGGATTTACAACCGATTTCGCTGGAGTTTCTGGACTTAGCCTGCAAAGCTTGGACACTGTTTCCGAATCCGACCTTGGTATTTTTGCAACTTCCGTGATTGCAACCACATTGACCAGCCTTGCTTATGCGATTGACAATGTTAATAAAGTTGCATCATACCTTGGAGCTATTCAAAACAGAATTAATTCTCACGAGGAATTGTTGAAATCCCAGATAACAAACTACAATGCAGCAATTTCCCGTATCGAAGATGCTGATGTTGCACAAGAGCAACTTGAATTGATTAAACAACAATTCTTGCTACAAGCTTCGCTGATTTCATTAACACAAGCAAATCAGCAACCGCAAGCATTCTTACAGCTTTTTAGGTAATAGCCTAAATTGATATGCGTTTATCACCTAAACATATAGTTTTTCTACCGAAGGGATTCCAAGGAGGGGATCCCTTTGGTTTTGGTATAAAATTTGCTTTTATTGATTTTTATCGTAGGTGAAATATGTCTCTTGCTACGCCTAACCCCGCAGTTTCCAAAGCTTATGGACTAAAGAAAGACGTGGGTATTCCTCAATATCTTGAACAAGAGGTTTTGTCGTGGTCGAAAGAAAAAGTTATTTTGAAAATGTACGATCTTTTTGTTGTAAGTGCTAAGAAAAAAGATATTAGTAAAATGAACCGAGTCCTTGCAGAGTTGATGGCTTCTTTGAATTTTGACTACGAAGATACTGCTACCAGACTCTATAGACTTTACGAATATGTGCAAAGATTGGTTTTTCAGAAGAGATACGATGATGCAGCTTTTATCATACAAGAACTTCGCAGTGCTTGGAATCAAGCGTTCGAAATTGAAAAATAATTTAGGTTCACTATGGCAGATTTAACTTCTAGTTTAGATTCCCTTAGTAATGCATTGGGTTCGTTGACACAAACTTCCGCTTCAAGCCAAACCCAGGCTGATTTGCTTGTTGAGGCATACAAAAGGACTCAAGCTGGAAAGTTAAATCAATTGAAAGATAAAAAAAGTTCCCTTGAAAAAAAGAGCTCATTTTTTTCTTCGTTAAGGTCCAAAATTAATACTCTTGTCTCTCAAATCGATAAATTTAACACTACAGAATCCTCGAGTTTATTTATTGCACGAAAAGTAACTTCATCTGATTCTTCTATTGTCAATGCTACAGCAACCGGAGATGCTTTGCTTGGAATAAATTCGATAAAAGTTAACCGGCTTGCTTCAAATGATTTGTTGATTTCAGCACAGCTCAATGCCTCCCAGAATTTCTCTGTTTCTGGCTCAAATTTAACTTTTAAAATAAATAATAAAAATATTACTGTATCGATTGATCCTGGTAAAACAAATGAAGAGGCTCTGAAACTTATTGCTAGTGCAATTAACAATACGTCAGATGTTAATGCAACTGCTTCTGTTGTTAAAGATACAAATTCTACTGTTAGGTTGACAATTACTGCAAAAAATTCAGGCTCGGAGAATAAATTAATTTTTGATGATAATGGTAGTGATGTCCTAAATGCCTTAGGTTTTAATAATTTAGACCCAAACGCAACCGTTCGAACACCTGTTAACAGTGGGAATCAATATGCTCATTTCAAAATTGCTAACTCCTCAGAGTTGGATTCCGAGGCTGAAGTAAATGGAATTATTGTTGTCAAAAGTTCCAATAGTTTTTCTGACGTTCTTCAAGGTGTTACAATTAATATGCTTAAATCGCAGGGTATTAATGACCAACCTGTTACCCTGACAACCGAAGTGGACTCGAGTGCAGTACAAAATGTGATTAATCCGTTATTAAGTGCTTACAATGATATTCTTCGATTTATTAATAATAATAAAAGTCTACTGCGCGATGAGCCATTGCTTAGAAATTTGGCTTCTAATTTACGGGCTATGGTTTCACAACCCGTGACCTCGACTCAACCCGGGAATCCACAATTTTTAAGTGAAATTGGAATCAAAGTCAATTCTGATGGGACCCTTTCAATTTCCGATACCTCAAAGTTGCAAAAAGTTTTAGAATCTGATTACAAAAAGGTTTCAGATTTGTTCGTTTCAAGTGATAGTTTTGTAAACAAGTTAAATAATTTAATTGGATCTCTTTCAGGCGATTCTAGTTACATTACAAACAAGACCAGATTGGTCCAGCAACAAATCTACCAAATGCAGAAAAGGATAACTGAATTCGAATCGAAAATTGAAATTCAGGCGGAGAATTACAAAAATGATTACTTTAGGAGTCTAGAAGCGTATTTAAAAGCACAATCACAATTTAATAGTTTTTCCAACACAGCAAGCACTTTACTAAATAGATATTATTCATATTAATTATTTGGGGAGGAGATATGATAACCCCAATTGAAGGAACGCCAATTAATGAATTGCAAATAAACTTGCCCGAGTTTAGAACTTCACGCATTTCTTCTAACTTTAATGAATCAATTGAACAGGGGGGCAATCAAGGTAAAGGTTTAGAAAATTTAAACAATTTTGTGAAGAATATTAGCCAAGAGGAGACAAGGAAGCCCTATAAAGTTATTGATTACGACAAGATTGCAAAAAAGTTAGAAGAAATTATTAATGACAAAAGTTTAATGATTCAATTTACTCTGGATGATCAAACAAAAAAAATGATTTTTAAACTTATCAATTCCGAGACAAAAGAAGTTGTTCAGCAAATTCCCCCAGAAGTTGCATTGAAAATTGCACGATATATTGCATCTACACTTGAGGATAAAAATGTTGCTAACGCTACAATATAACCCTGAAGCCGTTGAAATACTAATTTCAAAAATAGAAAATTCTTCGAAAGAACTTAATGATTTGCTTTCTTCGTGTGATGATTTTTCATCGATCATCAACAAATTATTAGATATTCTTAATAATAGAGACATTTATTTCGAGGAGTTTCAAAATTTGTTAAATGAGGAAAATTTAGGTGTTTACTTTCGAAACAATCATAACAAATGGCTCAGCAGAATAAAGAAAATAATGGAGCTGGAAAAAATTAATTTGGATATTATTGAAAAAAATATGATATTGCAGAGTGATAAAGTTAAAGATTTAAATAGACAAAAACAGTTACTTTTGTATTTGAAGAGGCAAGTATGAATGTAAAGAAAATCGGCAGTGAAGGTTCTGGTGTTTTCTCCGACATTAATTCACAGAATAAAAGAATCGGTGGTAATGCACAAAGCAATGCTCCTAAAATTACCGGCTCTTCCGATAAATTAGAGATCTCTACTGAAGCAAAAAAGCTACAAATTATCAAAAATAATATTGAAACTGGTTATTACAATCGAGAAGATATTGTCAAAAAAACTGCTTCGTATATTCTTTCTAAAACGCAACTTTAATCATCTTTCAGTTTTTGGCATAAATTTTGACCTACCTTAATTTATTTCTTAGATTGTTCTTATTGTTTTAAGAATTCATTATTATTAAAGTATTACATAAGTAAATCAAATGGTTAAAATAGTTGAAATTTTAACATTTTATCCTGAATATCTAGAATTTTTCTATGATAAGTATGATTTTGCATATCAGCTTCCCTATAATAATCAAATCGATTTGTTAGTAAATGATGGTTTTGGCGCGGGTATTATCTTCACTCCATATCTGAAAGATTTCGGATTTGAAAGTTATACCATTATTGCCAACAATTTTTTTTCGCAAAAAGCGTGGGCAAAAGAAAATAATCATTCTACTCCTAGTTTTTGTGATAGACCATTTGATTTTGAAAACATAGACTATACCCTGTTAAAGAGGCAAATTGAAAAACTTCAACCGGAAGTTATTTTTTTTGCGGATACAATTCACTTTCACCAACCGTTTATTGAAAGTTTAACCCATAAAGCTAAACTTATTGTTGGTTGGGGGACTGATAAAATACCTCGTGGTTTAAATTGGTCTTGTTACGATGTAATTATCTCGATGATTGATCAATGTCTGGAAAAAGCTAAATCACTTGGCGCAAAAAATACATATTATTTTGAGCCTGGTGCACCTGATTTTGTTTATGAAATTTTAAAACATGAATCCAAAATATATGATGTTACATTTGTTGGTCAAGTTACAGAAGTACACAGCAAAACGGCCAGAATACTAAACCATTTATCCCAAAAGATTCATTTCTTTCAATCAGAATTCCCAAACATAAATATTGCCTATTATATCTTAAGTTATCCAAATCACCATTTACCACCCGGTATTGCTAATTTAAATAAAGGGAAGGTATTTGGCTTAGATATGTTGAAAGTTCATAGACAATCTAAGATTTGCTTAAACACTATAAATTTTGAAGAAGGGGCCAATTTCAGGTTGCTTGAAGTCACTTGTGTAGGCAGTTTCTTACTTACAAACCATAATCAAAATGTAAACAGATATTTTACTCCTGGTGTAGAAATAGGGGTTTTTGAAAATGAGGATGAGTTAATTGAAAAAGTAATCTTTTACTTGAAAAACGAAGAAATCAGAGAAAATATAGCGAAAAATGGCTTTGAGAAACTCAAAAAAAAATTCTCTTTGCAAAAGCGGGCAGAAGAATTTTCTTATTTGGTCAAAAAATATATTGATGATAAAAAAGAAAATAAAAGACCAATTTCTAAACAAGCAATAGAAAAAAATCATACATTTGTGGGTTCACCTATAGATGAATCCTTTAGTCCTCTGACTGGAGAACCATCAAAATTGATAACAACCTTTAGCAGTGAATCTATTATCGAAGGTTATGAAAAAGCATATAGTATGGACGTTGGTTACCTTTTTAAAAATCATTCAGAGGTAAGACTTTATCAATGTCCAATCACTAAATTACAGTTTTTTAGACCAAAGGAAATTTGCGGTGATGGGTATTTTTATAGCAAATTAAGTAGATTTCCTTGGTATTATAAACCCGATAAATGGGAACATAGAATTGCATATGATTTTATTAAACCCAATTCAAGTGTTTTAGAAATTGGTTGTGGACAAGGGTCTTTTTTAAAAAAATTAACTCAAAAAAATTGTTTTGCCGTGGGTTTGGAATTGGATAAAGGAATTTCTGAAGATTTAATTTATGACAAAATATATTTCGAATCAATTCAGGATCACAGCCGAAATAATTTAAAAGTTTATGATTACGTTTGTATGTTTCAAGTCCTTGAACACATACCAGATTTGAAAAATTTTTTGTTGTCAGCCATTTCGGTTACTAAAGATAATGGATACCTGATTGTTAGTGTCCCTAATCAAGACTCTTTTATAGCACTGGACAAATTTAACTTATTGGACTTGCCTCCTCACCATATGACAAGGTGGAAACCAGAAACCTTTCTTGCTCTCGAAAAAATATTTCCTCTAAAGCTTATGGAAGTTAAGGTAGAGCCTCTTCAAAACATTCACTTTGAGTGGTTTAAAAATATTATGGCTTTATATGTTATGGATTCCAAAATTTTGGACCAAATAGTTAAGATTTCGCAAGAAAAGCCATATTTAATCAAAGGCCATACATTTATTGGGTTTTTTAAAAAATTAAGTTATGAACCATAGTATTCAAAACATTCTGAAAAATATTCAAGATGAAAATCTTTTCGATGCGTACGACGCCCTAAGATATTTACAAAAAAAGTACACCGAGGACGACATTCTTAAAATTTTCAATTTAATCTTTAATTTTCAGTATGCTAAGCAAAAAGTTCCAAATTTGAAACTTCTAAACCTCGGTTGTGGATACAATTACCATCCCGATTGGACAAACGTTGATTTTATCCAAACAGGAGAAAATGTAATTCAATTCGATTTGACCAAAGGAATACCTTTCGAGGATAATTTATTTGATGTTGTTTACCATTCCCATCTCTTAGAACATTTTCCTAAAAGGTTTGCTCCTGTTTTTATCAAAGAATGCTATAGAGTTTTAAAACCAGGAGGGGTTATTAGGGTAGTTGTTCCTGACCTTGAACAAATAGCAAAATTATACCTCGAGAACCTTCAAATGGCTATAAAAGGAGATGAGTCGGCAAAAGTAAAATACGAATGGATTTTACTTGAATTATTTGACCAAATGGTCCGAAATGTTTCCGGTGGAGAGATGTATGAATTCTGGCGACAGTATCCTTTGCCGTGCGAAGATTTCATATACCAACGTTTTGGATTCGAAGCTAAAAAAGCAATAGAGGAAATTAGAAAATATGGAAATATTATCTCACCAAAAGACTATAAGTCAAGACAACCGGTATTTGAGACAAATCCTTTAACAATTGGCAGATTTCGACTTTCTGGAGAAGTGCATCAATGGATGTATGATAGATTTTCCCTTAAGGAATTACTAAGTCAGGCTGGTTTTGTGGAAATCGAAGTTGTAAGTGCCCAAGTTTCTCGGATTCCTAATTTCGAAAAATATTTTCTTGATACAAACCCAGATGGAAGTATTCGTAAGCCAGATTCATTATTTATGGAAGCAGTTAAACCAAAAGACTTTGATGATAATACAAGTTTCTTTTTGAGTTCTAAAACAGAAAGTCCAAAAATTACTTCAACCTGCCTTCCCAAGGTAGTTCATCTTTCGGTCTGGGATAAGGGAGGCGCTGGACTTTCTGCTTTGAGACTTCATTTAGGATTGTTAAGATTTGGGGTGGATAGTAAATTTTTGACTTTACATAAACATACTGATTCCCCTTCGGTATATCAAGTTGAAAAAAAGTCCTTTGCAAAAGACTGGGATTGGAATAGCTATATTTCAATATGGTATCAAAATTTAGATAAACAATATCCCAATCGTCTAACAGATTCTGAAATCTTTTCTTCAATTAAAGGTATTGCTGAGTTAAAAAATAATGAATTTATCAGAAATGCGGATATTATTAATTTCCATTGGGTCTCTTCCCTTGTAGATTTCGAGGAAGATTTAGAAATTTTCAAAGGTAAAAAAATAGTTTGGACATTGCACGATGAGAATCCATTTACAGGGGGGTGCCATTACACATCTGGTTGCAATAATTTTGAAATTCAATGTAAATTATGTCCACAACTTAATTCTATTGTTGAAAAAGACTTAAGTTTCGTTCAATTTTTTTTAAAATCAAATTTTATTGATAAAAACGATATTACAATAATCACACCCAGCAGATGGTTGCTTGAAAGAGTAAAAAAAAGTAAGCTTCTGAAAAATAAACCTGTGTTTAACATTCAATATGGTATCCCAACGGGCATCTTTCATGTCTATAATAAAGAAACATCAAGGAAGTTGTTAAACCTACCTAGGGAAAGTTTTTTGATTTTGTTTGGTGCTGAGTATCAAAATAAAAGAAAAGGATTTCATTTTTTGAATGAAATATTAGCCAAATTGCCCGAAACAATAAATGGGCGAAAGGTTGAGCTTTTAGTTTTTGGTAACGTAGCATCCCCAATCAAACAAAGCAAAATACCAATTAATTATCTTGGTTTTATTGGTAATCAAACTGTGCTTGCGATGCTTTATTCAGCGGCCGATGCTTTTTTGATGCTTACTATGGAGGATAATTTGCCAAATACTGCCATTGAATCAATTTGTTGTGGTACTCCTGTTGTTGTTTTTGATGTTGGTGGTTTAAGTGATATTGTTGACCATAAAATAAATGGTTGGCTTGCAAAACCATTTTCTTTTGATGAAATTGTTAAGGGAATAATATTTACGCATAATATTGATGATAATTCTAGGATATGTTTTTCTAAGGAAGCGCAGGTAAAATTTGGTGATTTAACCCAAGCTTCGAACTATACTGAGTTATATAAATCTCTTATGTCGAGTTCCAAATTTCAAATGATTGGAACCCGTGCTTTAAATGATAATTTTAATTTTGATAAAATATCAGATGACAATCAAATAATTTTAGCTTTTAAGAATTATCTTCAAAATTTCTCTGGTTTAGATATTAACACCTTTAAAGAAATTATCTCCTTTCGTAGGTTGTCAATTTCCACATACGTGAGCCTTTTTATTAGTAGGATTTTTTTCACATTTAATTTTGGAATTTCGAATATCTGCCTCGTTACTTCATTTGAAAGTCCCTTGAAACTTAAAATTTCTGATTCATTTTTCATGATATTTATTAACTCTACCAAAACTAATTTTGTTGAAGAGAAAAATGGCCAAAACTCTTCAATTATTGAATGTAGTTTCGATAAAGTTCATGAGGTAATTACTAATTTACATCCATATGCGGTCTTTTTCTATCTCAATTTCGATGAATTCCTTTTATATCAGAACAAGTCGGAAAATAATTTAAGCGTTTTACTTAACCTTTTTGCAGATTTTCTAGTTTTCATTTTTTTAAAAATAAATTTGAAAAGCATTGATATGCTTAAAAATATTTTGCTTTACAGTCACCTTTTTTCGAGCGAAGAAGTCGATAATGCATTTGACCAGTTGGAAAATGACGACGACGAGTTATTAGTTGAAACAGAAGATTCCGAAAAATTTACCCTAATTACTCTGAAGTATGCTCCAAAAAATGTTTACCTGAGAAGGTTTAAAAATATTAATATTATTAAGAATTATCAGTATGAACTACCTAAGATTTCAATTGTAACACCAAATTATAACCACGGAAAGTATCTAGAAGAAAGTATTAACAGCGTGATTAACCAGAACTATCCTAACCTCGAGTATGTTATTATTGATGGAGGTAGTTCTGACAACAGTCTTGAAATAATAAAAAAATACCAAAATTATCTTAGTCATTGGGTTAGTGAAAATGACAATGGTAACTATGATGCGATAAATAAAGGGTTTAGCTTTGTATCCGGAGATATTTTGGCTTGGATTAATGCAGACGATTTCTATCTACCCGGTGCCTTTTATTTTGTTGCGGAATTTTTTAATACTTTTAGTAAATCCTGTTGGGTTACAACATCAAATATTACTACAGTAACTAACTCGGAAATTCAACCAAATTGGGGAAATAAAAAGTACAATTTAGATAAAATTATTTCTGGAAACTTTGACAAACCTTTTATACAACAAGAGTCGACATTTTGGACTAAGGAAATTTGGTCGAAAACCGGTGGTTATCTTAACACTAACTATAAAATGGCAGCCGATCTTGAACTTTGGATTCGATTTTTCCAAGCAACAAATCTCTACGTTCTTGCATGTCCGTTGGCTATATTTCGTATTCATTTTAATTCGAAAACTGGAAAAGATTTTGAAAAATATATGTTGGAAGGTTATCGGCTTATTGAAGAAAAGAAATCTTCAGTTAAAATTGATAGAGAATCTAATCAAGTAGGTAATGGCATTAACATTTCTTTTTTTGATTTTTGTGAAAAGAGTGGGTTGAAGATAATTGGACCACAACTTGGGAAAATAATTAATGATTACGAAAATCTTCCTTATTATCCTAGAAACACTTTCGACAAAAGGAAAGTAGATAATTGGGTACAATTATTAAAATCATTGCATGAAATTTGGAATCAAAAATAGCACGCAAAATGAATGATATTTTGGTTTCTGCATTGGTTTCGACTTACAATTCAGAGATATTCATTAAAGGATGTTTGGAGGACCTTGTAAATCAAACTTTGTTTTCCAAAAGCCAATTAGAAATCATTGTTATTGATGCTGGATCCCAACAAAATGAAAGGCAAATTGTTGAAGATTATATTGCAAAGTATCCAAATATTGTTTATTTAAGAACTCAAGACAGAATTCCACTTTATGCTGCTTGGAATCATGGCTTGAAAGTTGCAAAAGGAAAGTATATTACAAATGCAAACACCGATGACCGACATCATCCCGAAGCTTTAGAAATTTTAGCCAGTGAACTGGAGGATTTTTCTGAAGTTGCTCTTGTTTACCCCAATCAAATTATTACAAGCAGTGAAAACCAGACTTTTGACAATGTAAAAGCCGAAGGCTATACCATTTATCCCCATTTTGATAGGCAGCACTTACTTCACACCACTTTCATTGGGCACCAACCAATGTGGCGAAAAGCTTTGCACGATGAATTTGGATTCTTTCGAGAAGATTTAAAAATAGCAGGGGATTATGAGTGGTGGTTGCGGATTTCTGAAAAATATCTTTTCAAACATATTCCACTTCTGTTGGGCATCTATTATTACAATTCTCAAGGGCTTGAACGCGAAAATTCAGATCTTTGCAGAATTGAAACTTCACATGTGCGGACATTTTACCAATTGAAATCAAACAAGCTTGGCCTACAAAATTACTATAAGACTGTTTACTATGTTAGTAATTACATTGATTATTCTTCTATTTCCATACCTAATCCTGTGGTATCATTTATATTTATAGATGCCGACTATTCAGAAAATACTATAACAACGATTAATACTATATTGAATCAGACATTCAACAATTTCGAAATCAAACTTATTTCCGATTCTAAATCTGAAATGAAATTAACAAATTACTTTAGGTACGACAAAAGGGTCGAAGTTGCCTCTTTTGGCGGGCATCCAAATATTGTGGAAAAAGCTTTTTTTGGATTAGGAAAGTCGAAGGGTAAATATATTTGTTTCCTTACTAAGTTTAATAGATTGTTTCCTAGGTTTTTAGAATTTAATATACAGCCATTTTTCTCTAACAATCATTTAAAGATCGTTTTTTTCAATTTTTTCAATGTTTTTCAAGGAATCCAAGACAAGAGAAATTATGAATTTGGTCGCAAACTAGTTGCAGTAAATGAATATTTTAAAGAGACTCATTCAGAAAAATTTAAATCGGGGGTATTTCCATTTGTGGCTCGAAAGGAAATTTTGACAAAAGAATTATTAACAACACTTTTTTCAAAACCAAAGGAAGCAATAAGTAGTTTCCCAAATTTTTATGTTGAACAAGCTTTACTTGAACATTACAATTTTATAGAGGATCCAAAAAGTTCGATAAGGAAAAGTAGCTTCATTTATAGTAGTAACTCACCAAAAGTATCTGTGATAATCCCTTGTTATAATCAAGGTTCCTTTTTAAATGAAGCAATTGAAAGCGTTGTCTGGCAAACTTATCAAGATTGGGAATGTATTATTGTTAATGATGGAAGCACCGACAATACTCGGGATGTAGCATTATCTTTAATCGAAAAATACCCAGATAAAAGAATTTACTACCTCGAGAAAGAGAATGAAGGGGTAGCAATTGCTAGAAATTTTGGTATTTCCAAATCTAAGGGTAAATATATTTTACCTTTAGACGCCGATGATTTAATCCATCCTCTTTTCATTGAGAAAACTTCAACAGTCCTGGAAAACAACCCCACAATTCACATTGTTTATACAGATGTAAAGCATTTTGGTGATCAAGATCGTTTTGTTCCTTCGCAGGGTTGGAACTTGTCTAATGAGTTATTTTTCAATTACATTGGGATAACTTCTCTTTTTCGTAAGGAACTTTGGGATAAAGTAAAAGGTTATAAATCGGGGATTGGATTTGAAGATTGGGAATTTTGGATTAATGCAATTGAAAATGGTTTTGTAGGTTACCACCTCCCCGAGCCTTTGTTTTATTATAGAGTTAAGCAGAAGAGTCGTTATAGAAATGATCTTTTAGAGGATTCTGTAAATAAAGCCAAAATTGTCTTGCTCCACCCAAGGCTTTTTTCACAACAACAAGTAAATTGGGCAAATTTTGTTGTTTCAGAGCAATCTTACAACTTCCCATATAAGAATATACCAAACTTTGTTCCTCAATTCATTATGAGAAATTATAAAAAAAGCCTTTCAAATTTTAGGATACTTGCTTTGGTTGCTACTTTCAATGATGCAGATATTATCGAAAGTGTATTGAAAGATTTAATATCGAATGGTATTGATGTATTCATTATAGATAACGATTCAAATGACGATACTTTGAAGATTTTATCAAATTATTTAAATAAAGGGCTTGTTGGAGTAGAATCAATAAAATTTTCTAAGGAAACTACTGAGAAAACTGATTATAATCCGGAATTAATACTTAGTAAAGTTAAAAAAATTACCAGGGAATTTGATTATGATTGGTTTATTTACGTTGATGCTGATGAATTTTTGGAATCACCATGGATAGAATTTCCTTTGAAAGAATCTATCTTCCTTGTTGACTCATTTAATTTTAATGCAATTAATTTCAAAATTTACAATTTTCTTCCTTATACGGAGGAAATCGAGCTAGAAAATAATAATCGAGAGATACAGAATTATTACTATCCTGAAGCAAAAAACTCAGACCTTTTGCAAATAAAAGCTTGGAAGAATAACAAAGTAGAGGTCAACTTTCATTTCGACGACCGATTTGAAGTTCTCTTCGAAGGAAGGAAAACTTTCCCGATACCTTTCATTATTAGACATTATCCATTTTGGTTCCAAATTCATACTAAAAAGAAAATATCTCAAGATCAATCTTCAAAAATAATTGAGCAAGTAAAAAGTAAGCATAAAAATTTTCAAAATGAAATTTATTCCAATAATGAAAATTATCTCTGGAAAAAGGATGATTTGCTTCCTTGGGAAGCTCTAAATATAAGGTACAAATTATTTTCTGACTATGCCTTATCCACTATCCTGATGAATACACTAAATGTCGAAGGTAAAATTCCTATGAACTTTCCTCAATCGGCGAGCAGTTTCCTAAGTAATTTCAATTTTGATAACCCAGATACAATACTGAAAGTCTGCCAGACCTTCGAAAGTTCCCTTGATCAGATATTGCCTTTGGAACCACAACAATTAGCACAACAAATTATTGGCAAATTTAACACTGAAACGATTAGCTTACTTGAACAATATCTTACACTTACATATTCAGCTTTCGTGACAAAAGGGGATATTCTATCTGCTAACAAAGTTAAAGATTTATTGCTATATTTACAAACTTTGATAGCATTGATGGCTCCATTTTTGAATATTATTGGTTTTTCCGAACTAAAAACTCTTTATGCAAATAATATCGATACTCCTAAAGCTTTTACTTCTTACCCGAAAGACAAAATTGAAGCCTTGGTAGAAGACAATAAACTTGAAGAGGCCGAAAAGTTAGTTAATTCCTATCTAACCATAGACTGTGATAATATTGATGCCTTAAACGACCTTGCTGTTATATATATTTTAAAAAATAATTTAGCAGAAGGGAAAAAAATTCTCGAAAAGATTTTGAGTATTGATCCAAAAAATGAGATTGCTAAAGAAAATCTCAATGCATTTTTTTCGCTTAAATCCTAGTTTATTCTCCTCTATGCAATTTATCTATAACTCGAAGTAGTGAATCACTTAGCTCGATTTTGCCTTGTATCCTGTAATAACTTTCCAAGTAAACTAAATTTGTTGCAGTTGCTTGTATTATCCCTTGAACAAGATGATTTTTGTTGCTAATAAAATATTCGAATGGTTTGGTATTTATTTTTTTAAAGTCGGTTTCGACTTGTCGAAAATCAGAAAGAAGCCTAATTGCAAAGCCCTGAGGGACCTGTTCATATTCTAAAAATGGTCGCCGGTCGTATTCATTTTGCAGAACATCGAAAGTAATATACACAGGGCGCTCATCTATGTTTTTTGCAACAAAGCTACTTAATAAATTTTCAAAACGAAATTGAATTTCTTGTGCATCATAGGGTTTTTCAGATTCGAACAATTCAAGTTGCTCCATAAATTTCGTTATTTCGGGGTTAGATTTGTTTATAACTTGGGGATACCATCGTTTTAATTGTTCTAAATACCAAGTTCTTCTAAGTAGTTCCTTTTCAATCAAAACAACATCCTTCCGATATCCTTCAACTTGCTGCAAATACCAAAATGGAGAACAAAAGTAATCCCATTGGGCGGATATGATAATAGCATTCTTTTCTAAATTGTCGATCACATTTTTTGTGTAAGTTAATGCCAGATTGTTCTTTGAATCATCATTTTCTTTGTAGTTTAGCCAGATAAGAAAGAATGGTACAATAGCAAAGATAAAAGAATAATTTCTGAATCTCTCCCAAAGAAGGAATAAACCCGCACCAAAAAACAAGAACAAAACTATAAATGCAAGGGAGAAGTATGTTTCAATATCGTGAATTTGGTAGTTCAATGAATAGATCAAACAGGAAATAAATGAAATAAGCAAGTATATTAAAATGTAGCGATTTCTGAAAAGTAAAAAACCTACACCTATTAAAACCAATACAAGGCCAATATAAGCAAATTCGTAAGGCAAATCATTTAGAAATTTTTTGAGATTTTCCGAGATTGCATCTGTAGAGCTAAACATCCAAACTCTGTATTGCTTTCCAGATACGTGGTAGAAAAATTTGTCGAACGAACGAGAAACCCAACCCCAATTAAAAATTGGAAATTGACTGCTACGAAATAATAAGTATAAATAAGGACTAATGCCAACAATGAAGGGAATAATTAACAATAGCAAGGATTTGAGACTTGGTCTGGAGAAAAATATTTTATCTTCACTCCTAAAAAACAGGAGGAAAGCTAAGCTTGGTAATATCAAAATTGTTGTAAGGTGATTAGAAAAGGCCAAGCCTAAAAGAAAAAACAACAAGAATGTAATATTAGGATTATGTTGCAATCGAATCGACTCGAGGCTGCAGAGGATAATCAGGTTGAAGAGTAAGAGCTGAAAAGAATAAACTTCGAGTGATGTTGCTTGGATCCAAATTGTTTTTCCAAAGGCAAATGTCAAAGATGAAATAAGTCCAAGAAGGTAGATTTTCCAATTGCTAACATCGACTAGATTGCTAGCTTTTTTGAGTTTTCTTGTGCTTGAATGAAGAGTTTTGTACAATGAAACAACAGCAAAAAAGAAAGTTGTTGCAGCCAGGGCTGTCCAAAGTGCCGAAAGCAAATTCATCTGAAATATTTTGGAACTGCACAAAGGCAGCAGAGACCAAAGATGTCCCAACATTGTGAAAAGGGGGTATCCAGTTGGATGTGGGATACCTAAGGTAACGCAAACTGCCATTAGTTCGCCATTGTCAGTGAAGGAAAGATATGGATTTGCTGTCGAGAAATAAATTATGAAAGGTATAAGAAAAGAAAAAATGGCAAAGATTATTAAAAATAACCTATCCTTTTTCATTTCCCATCCAAATTATATTCAAATTCAGCAAAAGAATCGGATGTTTCGTAGAAACGAACAATAATTTTTTTTATGTTTTTATAATGTTTAAATTTTAGGGAAATTTGATTGGCTATCCAAATCGCAAGATTTTCAGAAGTAGTTGTGGTAGGTACAACGACAAATCGGAAATTATTTTCCTTTAAGAAATTTATCATAACTTGGTCGTTTGAATCAACTACGAACGAATGATCTAGTTGGTCGATTATCGGTTGAACAGATGAGTTTATGTCATAGAAATCTAAGACCATGCCATTTTCGTCGGGTTCGCCCTCTAAGGTTACACGAAGTTTGTAAGTATGGCCATGAATGTTACTGCAATGTCCTTTGTGAAAAGGTAGTCTGTGGCTCATGTTCCATACGAATTCCTTAGCTATTTTTATTTTCATTTTTCTCTCCCTTTTTTTACATATCGTGCGATAACAGTTGAATTCATCCCTCCCCGAGTAGTCCAATCGGTTTGGACTTCCATTTCCAATGGCTCGCAAGCTTGCACCAAGTCGTCTAATATTTTGTTAGTAACAGCTTCGTAGAAAATTCCCATGTTTCTATATTGCAAGAAGTAATATTTTAAAGATTTTAGTTCTAAACAAAGCTTATCGGGAATATACTTGATTGTTATTGTGCCAAAATCTGGTAGGCCTGTTTTGGGACAAACAGATGTAAATTCTGGATTTCTATGAATTATTACATATTCACGCTCTGGTTTGGGATTTGGAAATGTTTCGATCTCCATATGTCAAAAAATTTTTTTTTGAAACATCTATAAAAAACTAAAATAAAATAAAAATTTATTAGATTAATTTTCTTATAAAGTCAATTATTGTTGTTTTTGAAATTATTCTTGAACTAGATGGAAAACAGACTTTATTCAAAAGAAGAAGTTGAAAGAATACTGAGCAGAGTTATCAAAATAAAAGGGTATGCTGGTGATAAATTTTCAATTGAGGACATTTTAAGCATTGCCAAAGAATTAAATTTAGATCCCAAACAGGTTTTAAGTTCTATCAAAGAGGAGGAATCGGTTCATGAACTGGAAAAGGCTAAAATTCTTTGGCAGAAGAAGAAAAAAAACGAATTTTATCAGCACTTATCTGCATACTGCTTAATTAACTTAACAACTATTGTCCTTAGCATAAAATTTGCACCTGATTTAATACCATTGCCCATCATGGTTGCAATTTTTTGGGGAGTGGGTCTTATTGCCAACTTCATAGAAAGTTTTTTTCCTACGGAAGATAAAATTGAACGTGGAGCTAAGAAACTCCTTAGAAGCCAAAAGTGGAAAGACAGAGTCGCATCATTCGTGGATAACCTTTTGGATAGTTTACCAAGAAAAAAATATTAATCATAAGGGAAACCTAAAGCTTAGTATTTTTGTGAGGCACAATTTGGCAACTTGAATTTTCACTCGATTTTTATGTTTTGGGATTGGCGGAAACAAATTTAGAACCACGAAGGTAAAACCTCAAAGGTAATTCTTTTGCTCGATTTATCCCAATTCTTTTGGATATTCCAATCTCTGAGTCTTGAAAATTTAGATAGTCTTGGATAAAAAGCTCCGAAGTAAAAATGCTTTTTCTATTGTCATTTATCGTAAATGAGAATGCCTTAGCAAAATTTCCTGGCCCAGCAAGTATTTTTTCAAAGGGGACATCCCCCCGCAAAGATTTTAACATTTCTATTCCCGATAGTGGCTCTCCTGAACGAATCAATACAGCACAACCTTTCCCTTCATATTCTGTTACAATATTTACACAATGGTGTATTCCATAAATTTTGTATACGTATATTTTTCCACCATCTTCAAACATTGGTTCATTCCGCTTAGTTTTACCAACAGCTGAATGACTTGCAGAATCGAATTCCGACAGATATGCTTCTGCTTCGACTATCATCGCGGCAGCCAAAAAACCATTTATTTGCTTTACCAATACTTTTCCAATAATGTTTCTGGCTACCCATTCTGTTGGTTGTTTGAAAAAATCTTCCCTCAGGCGCTTTGAAAAGTCTGCTTTGAATTGCATTGTTACAAAATTGAATATTTTTTGCTAAATTTCTCTTTTAAATTTGCAAATTTATGTGTTTTTGAGTTGAGAAAGGTTGTCATGTTCAGATTGATTTTAACCTTTTTATTACTTATCTTGGCGACAAATGTTACGTTTCCTGAAAATCCAAAAGAATTCTTTAAAAGGTTGATGCAATCTGCGCACCCGTTACCAGAGTACGACATAAAAGAGTTACCTGCAATCCCCTTTTCTGAACCTTCAGGAAAAGGTTTCTTTTTAAACATCCCGACTACTGTCGATGAAGTTGGTCAATACCAAATGCAGAATGAATCCTCGATTGCTGTTAATCCTAAAAACCCCAAAATCTTGATAGCTTCTGCTGTCGACTATCGTGATACATCTGCTACTTGGGTATATTTTTCTACTGATGGTGGAAGAAACTGGAAGAACAAAAAATTGGGAAGGCCCTATCCAAATTGGCGATCCTCGAACGACCCGTCCGTTGCCTTTTCTTACGATGGCGTTGGTTATTTAGTCTATGGGGGATTTGGCAACCTAAGCGATACTGGAGTGCTTTATGGGGAAAATGGGGTTTTTCTTGCTCGAACCTTCGATGATTGTAAAACCTGGGAGGCCCACATCCCTGTCATTGTTCACCGGGGTCCTCAAACTTTAGATTCTGTTTTCGAAGATAAATACTACATTTGTGTTGACAATAGTCCTAATTCTCCTTACAAAGGGAGCCTTTACATTCCTTGGAAAAGGGTTGTCCCACGCGACTCTTCTACTCAAATTGTTATTTCTAAATCTACAGACAAAGGTACTACTTGGTCTGTACCTATTCCTGTTAGCCTTCGGAAGCCCGGAAGCTCTGAAGACACAACTTTTGGGCAAAGTTTTCCAATTGCAACTGTTGGACCCAATGGAGAAGTATTTTTATTTTGGAATGATGGAATAGAAAAGGGCATTGGCTTTGCAAAATCTTTGGATGGTGGCAACAGTTTTACTGAACCAAAGATTATTATTAAGTATAATCCTTTTGGCAAAGCTAAACTCATTACAAATCAAGGTTATAGGCACACGGTAAAAAACAAAGTCCGAGCAGAAGCTTATCCCTCGGTTGCTTGCGATGTAACTGGAGGCGAAAGAAATGGATATTTGTATCTTTGTTGGTCTGCAGATTCAATACCCAATGTCTACTTCTCCCGTTCTACCGACGGAGGCGAAAGTTGGTCAACTCCCAAAGTTGTTCATAGTGATTTAAAAAATGACCAGTTTTGGCATTGGCTGGCAATTGACCCTACGAATGGAGACTTAGCAATTATGTTTTTAGATAGTAGACGAGACCCAGAAAATCTTCTAGTGGAGTGCTGGGTTAGTTTCTCGAGTGATGGAGGAGAGAATTGGATTGACAAACCTGTGTCTGATGTAGCGATTGATTTGCGGTTGAATCCATTCACCGATAATTCCTTTGCAGGTGATTATAGTGGCTGTGCCTTCTTTTCTGGGAAAATTTATCCCTCTTGGGTTGATATGCGAAATTCTGTTAAAAACATTTTCGATAGCGATGTGTATACTGCATATATAAATATTAATACTCCAAATCCACCTCAAAACTTTGTGGCTAAAACAATTCCAAATGAACCAACCACAATTCAACTCAACTGGGAGCCTCCAACTTCTAAAGTTTTTGGACATCCTTTTAATTCCATGGAACTTAGTTATGTTTTGCGTAGGAATGAGGTCTTTGTTGCGAGTTTTCCATTTTCGTTTTATTCTTTTAAAGATACTGGCTTGATTCCTTATCAAAATTACAGATACTCGTTGTGTTCTGTTCTAGGTTCAGATACTAGTGTCGAAGTTTTCTCAAATGCTTTTGCAGGTGGGGCAAAGGATTTACGTCCACCTTCCATTGTTTCAAAAGTTGTTGAAGATGGTAACACAAATCAAATTTGTGTAGATATTCCAAGACTGCGTGCAGATTCGATAACTCCAATCGTCAATATGGCAAAACTTTTAGTTTACGATGTCGATACTTTGCTTTACGAAGTACCTTTGAATTCAGACGATACCGGCAAAGTAGTATGTGTTAATTTTTTAAC
>FMSI01000270.1_pt1 | contig 26074 bp, 19 predicted proteins | sample 1504471 | NCBI WGS metagenome assembly FMSI01 (sample SAMEA4475357, study PRJEB15587) | soil metagenome | biome: Soil; feature: Field | place: India | collected 2015-03-11 | depth 0 m
TTTTTTTTTGCAGGGCGTTTCGACTTCTCTGCCGAATGCGGAAGGCCTTCCAATCTTAACCGCCACTGAATCGAGCGGTTGTCTCGCAGCGAATCGGGAATAGGTTGCCGAAGGCGCGGCGCAGGCGCGAGGGGCGGTAAGGGTTCTTCCTGACCGGGGGCGAGGAGAAGGTCGCGCAGGAAGTACACTCCCGAAAACCCGTCGCAAATGCCGTGATGGAAGGTTGTGAGGATGTCTGCCTTTCCTTTGCGTCGCAATAAGACCAGACGAGCACATGGGTCTGCTTTGGGAAACGCCCGATGCAGTTTCTCTTCTACTCGCTCGCGCCCGTCATCCTCCTGACTATCGGGATAAACCTGCACGGGAAGGCCATCTTCCGTTTCCTGATGGAGGAAGGAGGGCGAAACGGCACTGGCAAAGCCTTTCTAACGCCTGACACAGCGTCTCTCTACTCATCTCGCCGCGCAGTTGATGGACGTATCAAGTTCGGAGGGATTTCAATCTCCCGTGTGGTGCAGCCAACCGCGTGGGTAATGATTCTTGAGCATGCCCTGCACGCGCTTGCCCCAGCCGAACGGCCAACCATCCACGGTTACCAACACCCAGCCTGGCTCTCCGGAGGACGGCAGGCTTTCGCCGCGGAGGTAGGCTGCCAGTTCTGGGCTCGCAGCCGGCAAATCGCATGTGCGGAGCGCCTGGTCTGCTCGCAGGAAAAGCGCCAGCGGATGCGCCGGTTCGAAACGGTCTTTTTTGCAAGTTCCTAACCAGACGCCGATATGCGCCAGACGAAGGTCGCCGAAATCCGGCAAAGGCGAAGGGGCAAGGTACAATCGCTCGCCGCGCAGGATCAGGCGTTCCTCCGGCAGAGGCGCGGTTAGCGTCCCTGCGACGAATCTCCTCCACAGAGCCAGAAGTTCCGGCGGGATTTTGCCGGAGAAGCGTCGAAGGCTTGGAGGCGTGTGGGAAACGTCAGTGCTTTCGCATCGGCGCAGGAGACAGAGAAAATGTCCCTCCCCGGGCAGGCGGTGAGGCAAGAGGCGCACGGCGCCGGTCAGCGAGCAGGCGATGGCGTCCGACGGCAAGGATGCCCATGCAGGCTGGCCTGGAAGGAAACCGTTTTGCCGCGGCAGTTCTACTACTTCGAATTCTCCCGAATGGTTTTTTAGTAGGTGGTAAACGACGGCTTCGTTCTCTTCCGGGGCGAAGGTGCAGGTAGCGTAGAGCAGATAGCCGCCTGGTCGTACCAGTTTTGCTGCTAGATGGAGGATGCGTTTCTGACGCGCCGCGCAACCTGCCACCGTTTGCAGAGACCAGTCGGCGCGCGCTGTGTGCTCTTTGCGGAACATGCCCTCGCCAGAACAAGGGGCGTCCACCAGGACGCGATCAAAGGACGCGCGAAAAACATCAGCTAGGCGTTCCGGTGTCTCGTTCGCGACGACCACGTTTGGCGCGCCCCAGCGTTCGATATTCTGGCAAAGGCGACCCAGGCGCGAGGCTTTAATTTCGTTGGCGACCAGAATCCCCTCCCCTTGCATCAAGGCGGCCAAGTGGGTCGCCTTACCGCCGGGCGAGGCGGCTAAATCGAGCACTCGTTCGCCGGGTTGCGGGGCAAGCAGTTCCGCGGCCGCCATAGCAGAGGGGTCTTGCAGGTAATACAGGCCGGCTAGGTGGTATGGATGTTTCCCGGCGACCTCATCTGCTTGGTCCGAGAGCAAGAATGCTGAAGGACACCAGCCCACTTGTTTCCCTAATGGAAACAGCGCAATCTGCCGAAACGTCTGCGGTGTGAGTTTCAAGGTGTTGACACGTAGTGCCGAGACCGGGCGCTCTGTCAGCGCCTGGACGAAAGACGCGTGTTCTGCTCCTAACCAGCGCTCCATGCGCTCGAGGAAGAGGGGGGGAATGGGAGTCTGCAGCGACATGGAACAGTATGCCCAAGCGGAGTTAAGGCGTTATTTTTCCACCTGCTACGTCTGCCGCCTTGATATCGAAGTAAGCGTCCATGACCTTTTTTACGATGGGAGCTGCCACTGAACCGCCTTCACCGGCGTTGTAAGCAAAGGCAACAACGATGATCTCCGGATTGTCGAAGGGAGCGTAGGCGACTGTCCAGGCATGAGATGGCCATTGCCCCGGCAAGCAGCGTCCTTTCGCTTCCGCGATGGCATCACAGTATTCCGCTGTGCCGGTTTTGCCGCCTACGGCAATTGGATAGCCCTGAAAAGAGTATTCACGGTTGAGCGTTCCGCCAGGTATGGTGGTCGCCATATGCATTCCTTGCTGAATTTTTTGCACTACCCAGGGCTGAACGGTTTTCATCAGGCCGGTTTCTTTGCAATATCCACCGCTGCAGGCATAGTCTATGATAATCGGGTCTGTTGTGATGTCCCAGCGCACCTGGGGTTCGAATGGGGAAATGCGGCGACTTGTTTCATTTTGAGGTTGTGGCGTGATTGTGCCATCTTCGTTCCAGTACATTTCTACAGCCTGGCCACTGGCATCCACAATCCCGCGAATAATTGTGGGTTGCATTTGCTTGCCGTTGTTGGCGATTGTGGCCGCGGAAAGCAAGACTTGCAGTGGCGTGGCAAGGACGAATCCTTGGCCAACGGCGGCCAGATAGGTGTCGCCTGTAGACCAGTTTTCGCCTTGCGTACGGCGCTTCCAGGTTGGATTGGGGATAAGGCCGGCGGCCTCGCCTGGCAGTTCGATGCCGCTGATCTGATCGTATCCCAGCGCGCGCGCGTACGTCTCGATGCGTTCAATGTTCACGCCTTCCGGGATTTCATCTTTGTACCCGCCGCCTAGTTTGTAAAAGCAAACGTTGCTCGAGAAGGCAATACAATGCAGGAAATCAATCTTCCCGAATCCTTCGGGCCGCTTATCGTAAATCCAATCATGATATTCGCGCAGGCTTACCCGGCCGGAGGCAGCAAATTTCTCTTCTAACACGATCTTGCCCGGCGCCTGGATGATTTGGTCGAGGGTGACGATACCCTCGTTCAGGGCTGCGGTGCCTGTGACAAGTTTGAAGGTAGAACCGGGGGGCAGTTCGTACGAGATGGCGTAATTGAGCAGGGGATGACGCGGCTCTTCGACGAGTTGCCGGAAGTAATAGGCCGGGATAAAGCGCGCCATGCGATTGTTCTCATACGACGGATATTGCGCCATTGCCAGAATCTCGCCGGTTTTCGGGTTCATAGCGATCACCACCCCGCTTGAGATGCGCATTTCTCCTGTATCCCCATAGTAATGACGATTCCACCACTCGATGTCTGAGCGCAACACGGCTTCGGCCGCGTTTTGCAGGCGTGTGTCAACAGTCAGAATCACGTTATAGCCGGCAACAGGGGCAAGCGGCGGTTCCAGATTGCGCAATTCCTTGCCGGCCACGTCTACCTCGACAACGCGCCGTCCTGGCCGACCGATGAGAACGTCGTTCATCGAAAGTTCGATTCCCGCGTACCCGACCTTGTCCTCACCGGGCTGAAAGCCCCGTTCCTTATAGAGGGCCTCCTGCGAGGCCGGAATCGGGCCGAGAAAACCGACGATATTCGCTGTTAGGGAACCGCTCGGATAATCGCGCAACGGTTTGACTTCGACCGCAACGCCCGGCCAGTCCACTGCGCGCTCGCGCACGATCATCGCCGCTTCCTCGCTGACATTGCACTGAATCTTCATCGGCTCGTAAGGAGCGTTCGAAGCGCCCAATTCTACCCACTGCGCGATGCCTGGCCCTTCGCTGCAGGGCAACAATCCTTTGGCCTGTTCGACCGTCCCTTGGCTGACCGGCATGCCGGTCAGCCGCGAGAGTTCACGATAAATGCGCTGGATGTCGGCCGGGTCATCGGGCAGATAGGCTGGCGTGATCACAATGTTGTAGGAGGCAATGTTGCGCGCGAGAAGGTAACCGTTGCGGTCGTAGATGATGCCGCGCCGTGGCGAAACGGAGATAACTTTGGTGCGATTCTCGGTTGCCCGCGCCAACCATTGCGGATATTCGAGGACTTGCAGGATAAACAGGCGCATGCCGAACAACACGGCTGTCAGTGCCATGAGTCCATAGACCGCCAGGAAACGCCAAGTTTGAAGGGGCAAGGTTCCGTTTGCCTTCATGCTTCAACTTTCACCGGGTAGAACAAAGCGGCCAGGTCACGCACAAAGATGTACGCCGGCATTGCCAGCAGGAGGTTGAGCAGGGCGCTGGGAAGGATGACCAGGTGGAAAGCATCTCTCCAGGGCAGCGACCGGCCGGTGAATTGGAGCACCGTCCATGCCAGCGTTTGGGAAATCAACGTCCCGATCAGCGTCAGAAGAAACATGACCAGTATTGGCGCTTGCCAGAGACGGCTCGTCAGGATACGTCCCAGCGCCGCGACCACGAGGTAGGCAGCCAATGGAACAGGCCAGGGTAGGGCGGAAAGGAAACCGGCGAACAGGCCGGCTGCGGTTGCCCATTGCCAGGCCGAGCGCACGCGTTCCTGTACTGCCCAGGCTGCTACAAGGAGCAAGAGTACATCGGCGCAACCGGAAAGCAACGTCAGGCGGCTGACCACGACGCTCTGCACCATTAATGCGGTGCCCAAGAGAGGGAGGGATAACAGAACGACCATTGTTGCCTATGCCGTGTTAGGCGCGTCGGTGCATCGTACTTTGGTAAGCACAATCTCTAGAGCGAGAACAAGCTGGCCACAAGGCGCGCCGCGGAGAAGGGAAAATATCTTGTGCTTTCCTTCCGTTGACTTGCGCCAGGAATGTTGTCATGGGTGTGAGGAATTCCGCCTCACGGGGTAGGGACGGGCAATAACGGCGAGATATCCAATGGCTTGAAATTGGTGATGACGAGCACATATTGCAGATGCTCAAAATCTACGAGCGGTTGAACGGTTGCTTGCTGGAAGAGTTCGTAATCCAGTTTGCGTACGCTCGTTACCTGACCGATGAGCAGATGAGGGGGGTACCCGCCGCCGAGGCCGGAAGTCACGACCAGATCGCCTGTGGAGACGCCTACATCTTGCGAAATCATATCTAGAGTCAGTTCTCCGCTGAGCGACCCCCTGAGGATAGCGTTCGTGGCTGCATTTTGCAGACGGACGTTGATGACCGAGGCCGAGTCGGTGATCAGCTGGACGCGCGCCGCCTCGGCGATGACTGCGTCGATCCTTCCCGCCAGACCTTTCTCTGTTACCACCGGCATTCCAGGGCGGATTCCGTCGTTCGATCCGATGTTGATGATGACGTAACGCAGAAACGGACTAGGGTCTTGCCCAATGACTGTGGCGGCCTTGTAGGTATTCTCCGGGTTAGCGCGCGCGAAATCCACCAGCGCGGCCAGAATTTCGGTTTCGACGACTCGTTGCTGGAGTTCCACGATTTGTGCTTGCAGACGGGCGACTTCGGCTTCGAGTTCGGCGTTCCGCTGTCGGAGCAAGGCCACGTCGCGGGGCATGGTTAAGAAATCCATAAGTGCCATGTAGCGCGTGGAGAACCAGGTCTGGGCGTCCACGAGGATGCGGCTGAGACGGTCGGTGGCGAATCGCAAGTAACCGCCTAGTGCCAGGAGGACGATTCCCAGGCTGACCAGGATAAGGGCGACGATTTGTATGCGGCGTAGGGAAAGAATCTTCATAGCAGGGAATCGCGCCGCTAGAAAGCGGCGTGATTACGCATGGCGCGTGCTGCCGCGCTCGAGGCCGACCAGGTAGCGGCTTCGTTCGGCAAAGTTGTCCAGTACCCAGGCGGCGCCGCGCACCACACAGGTTAGGGGGTCTTCCGCGAGCCAGGCGCGCAGGCGCAGCTCGTCGGAGAGACGGTCAGCAAGGCGTTGCAGCAGCGCCCCGCCGCCCGAAAGGCAAATGCCGCTGTCCATGAGGTCTGCGACCGTTTCCGGCGGGGCGTCGTCCAGCGCGTCGCGGACGGTATCCACGATGGTCTGTACGGAACGGCTCAACGCCTCGCGTATCTCGATGGAGGAGATTTCGATGGATTCGGGCAGCCCGGTGACCAGGTTGCGCCCGCGTACCTCGGTGGTCTTTTCGACGGGAAGGGGAAAGGCCGAGCCGATTTGCCACTTGATTTGCTCGGCAACGCTTTCCCCAATCAACAGATTGTACTTATTGCGAATGTAGGAAATGATGTCGGCGTTCATTTCATCGCCGGCGATGCGTATGGAACGGGAAAGCACGACCTCGCCCATGGAGAGAATGGCGACTTCAGTCGTGCCGCCGCCAATGTCTACAATCATACTGGCGTGCATTTCATCTACAGGCAGGCCGGCGCCCAAGGCGGCGGCCATCGGTTCCTCAATCAGGTGCGCCTCACGCGCGCCGGCCGCCATCGCGGCATCGTACACGGCGCGCTTCTCAACCTCCGTCACGCCGATCGGGATACCGATAACCACGCGTGGGCTGGGCAAAGGCGTCACGGTTTGTTCGTGTACCTTGCTGAAGAAGTACTCTAGCATGGCCTCGGTAATCTCAAACTCGGCGATCACGCCATCCCGCATCGGACGAATCACATGGATTGACCCCGGCGCGCGGCCAAGCATATTCCGCGCCTCTTGACCAACGGCCATGGGGCGCCGCGTGCGCTTCTCAATCGCGACCCATGATGGCTCGTTGACGATGATCCCTTTTCCTTTCACGTACACCAGCGTATTGGCGGTTCCCAGATCAATGCCAATATCCAGCGAAAAGAGGCCAAGAAGCCATTTGATGGGGTTGAAAGCCAAGCGCGCGCTCCTTGCAGATCGTAGAGTGACACTGTATTATACCATTGGAGCGGTGAATTTCGATTGTCCCGGTAGAGGCGCATTGCAAAACCCTCGCCGGCCTGCCTAGATGCCTTTGGGGTACAAGGTTAGCGTGACTATGTTGCGCCGGAGTTGGCTTGTTTGTCTCCAAAGTAGTCTGTGCAAACGAGTTCTCTCTCCCAGGGGTGATTTCTGTGGCAACACCTGGCGAAAACGCGGGTATAATGCGGCAGATTCCGCGTGCGGTTTCGGGCAACTACGCGGCAATGCCGAGCCGATTGCTTTGGAGGCGCATGGAACAATATCAGGGAGTGCTGCAACGCTACGGACATTTGCTGGATTTGCCGGCGCACACCCGACCGGTGACGTTGCTGGAGGGCAATACGCCGTTGATTCCGACTCTTCGGCTGGTGGAGGAATTAGGCGGTGGCTTTGAGTTGTTCCTCAAGTTCGAGGGGATGAATCCGACCGGTTCGTTCAAGGACCGAGGCATGACGGCGGCGGTCAGCGAGGCAGCCGGGCGCAACGCGCGTGCCGTCATCTGTGCTTCGACCGGCAACACGGCAGCTTCCGCGGCGGCATACGCTGCACGCGCCGGGATGCGCTCGATCGTCCTTATCCCTCAGGGCAAAGTGGCGGCCGGAAAACTGGCCGGCGCCCTGGCTTACGGGGCGCAAGTGGTGCAGGTGGACGGTTCGTTCGACGACGCCTTGCATATGGTAGTGGCGATCACCCAGAAACATCCCATTTGTTTGGTGAATTCGCTCAATCCCTATCGCATCGAGGGGCAGAAGACGGCCGCGTTTGAAATTTGCGATGCGCTTGGAGCAGCGCCGGACTGGTTGTGTCTGCCGGTTGGCAACGCCGGTAACATTACTGCCTATTGGGCCGGTTTCCGGCAATACCATGCGCTGAGTTCTAGCGGTCTGCCGCAGGTGCTTGGTGTGCAGGCGGAAGGCGCGGCGCCGCTGGTGCTTGGTCACCCGGTCGAAAAGCCGGAAACCGTGGCGACGGCCATTCGCATCGGCAGACCGGCGCGCGGCGAGCAAGCGTTACAGGCTGCTGAAGAATCGGGCGGACGTATCATTGCCGTCAGCGATGGCGAAATCCTGAAGATGCAACGCACCCTGGCGCGATTGGAAGGAATCTGGGTCGAACCGGCCTCGGCGGCCGGCCTGGCTGGCCTGATGCACGAAATGGCCGCCGGCCGCTTTCAAGCCAAGGGGAAGCGCATTGTCGCGATTTGCACGGGTCACGGCTTGAAGGATCCCGATATCATCACAAAGGATGTCCTTCATCCTTTGGTCGTACCGCCGCGCTTAGATGCTCTGGAAGAGGTTATCCTTTCATGAAACGAGTCTGCGTGCGCGTGCCGGCGACTACCGCCAATCTTGGGCCAGGGTTCGATGCCATCGGCCTGGCATTGGATTTATGGAACGAGACCGAATTCTTGAGCACGGCGGACGGTCGCTTTATGGTTACCGTTTGCGGCGAGGGGGAGGGGATTCTGCCTACCGATGAGCAGAACCTCATTCTGGCCTCCGCCTTGCAGCTCTTCTCTCTGGCGGGAAAATCGCCCGGTGGTCTGCGTGTGCATTGCATCAACCGTGTTCCCCTTACGTCAGGACTTGGTTCGAGTTCAGCGGCTATGCTGGCCGGTCTGTTAGGCGCGAACGCGTTGTTAGACGAACCGTTCTCGCGCGAGGAGATTCTGAGGATAGCCGTGGAAAGCGAAGGCCATCCGGATAACATCGTTCCGGCCATGCTGGGCGGCTTGGTGGCTTCGGTATGGCAAAACGGAAGGATTATCGCGCGTAAACTCGCCGTCAGCCCTATGGCAATCACCGTTGTCCTTCCTGATTTCTATTTCCCGACCAAGACCGCGCGTGACATTTTGCCGGAATATGTGCTGCGGCAGGACGCGATCTTCAATCTGAGCCGGGCGGTATTGGTCATCAAAGCATTCGAGACGGGCGATCTGGCCTTGCTGGGAGAAGTCATGGAAGACGCTCTGCATCAGCCTTACCGTCTGCCGCTGATTCCAGGCGCGCAGGATGCGATGCAAGCGGCAAAGCAAGCCGGCGCCAGCGCGGTGGCGCTTGCTGGAGCCGGGCCGAGTTTGATTGCCTTCTCCGGTCAGCCCGCCGATGCCCACATTGGCCTGGCGATGCAAGAGGCTTTTGCTCAGGCCGGGCTTTCCTCACGAATATTTTCACTGAACATCAGTCAGAGCGGAGCAAGCGTGATTGAAAGACCCCTTTCTGGGAAGCCTCGGGCAGAATCGTTCTCTGTGAACGGCAAGGAGGGCGGGGAAAGTAAGGAGCAAGAGGGTGTAACGCGCGAGGCGCAATGGGAGGAAACCTAGCGGAAAGCGCGAAACTGGAAAGAGGGAGTCTGGATGTGTCAGGAGGTGGTTATGCGCTCTCGAAGGGCGTTGTTGTACATGCCGGGCGATGATCGCCACAAAATCGAGAAGGCCATCTCCCTGGGAGTAGATTGTATTTGTATGGACATGGAGGATGGTGTGGCGTCGAACCGCAAGGAGGAAGCGCGCCGCACGATTGCTGCCGCGCTGCGCGAGCTCGACTTTGGCCGCGCGGAGAGGTTGGCGCGCATCAATCCGGTCGGATCGGGCTTGGAGGAGGATGACCTCGAAGCAGTGTTGCCGGCGCGGCCCGATGGCATCGTCGTACCGAAGGTCGAAACGATCGAGCAATTGGCCTGGGTGAGTGACCGCGTAGAGGCGGTAGAACGGACGCGCGGCTGGCCATCCGGCGCTATTCGTTTGATTGTGATTATCGAGACGCCCAAAGCGGTGCTTCACTTGAAGGACATCGCCTCTCACCCTCGCCTGGACGCGTTGATCTTTGGCGCGGAGGATTTATCCGTCGCGATAGGGGCCACGCGCACGCGCGAGGCCTGGGAGGTCTTCCATGCGCGCAGCGCTGTCGTGCTGGCCGCAGCGGCTTTTGGCTTGCAGGCGATTGACATGGTCTCGATTGATTTTCGCGACATCGCGGCCCTGCGCGCCGAGGCGCGCTTCGGCGCGCAACTGGGATATGTGGGCAAACAAGTGATTCACCCGAATCAGGTTGGGCCGGTGCAGGAAGCATTTACTCCCGACGACGCGGCAATTGAAGCCGCACGGCGATTAATTGTTGCGTTTGAGGCTTATCAGCGCCAAGGGAAAGGCGCCTTTGCCGTAGAGGGGCGCATGGTCGATTTGCCGCTGGTGCGCGCTGCGCAGAATGTGCTGGCGCGGGCGCAGGCGGCCGGCAAAGTATAAACGACTTTGCGTGAGATGGTTATTCTACGTCGAGATCACCGAGCACGTGGTCTCCCTGCCGAAGATTCCTTGTGAACGATGGGCCGGGTAAGGGAGTCAAGGCGGCCTCTTGGACGACCTTCGAAGGAGAACTCTATTGCGTATGTCCTCTGAAGGTTTATGCAGAGTATGCGGGCTTCATTTTGACCGATCGATCATGACGCGCCATCTCGGCGTATGTTTGACGCGACGACCCTTGGAAAGGGGTCGGCGACAGAAAACCTTCTGGCTTTTCGTGGAGGCGGCGCGCCAGGCGTCGTGCTGGTTGTATCTGGAATCCCCGCTTGTTGTTCGCCTGAGCCTCCTAGGGCGCTTCCTGCGCGACCTCTGGCCGGAGGAGGAAATGAAGGGCACTTTTGTCATCGCGGGCCGGCGCTATGAGGATCCTGTTGCAGAAGATACTGTGGTCGGAGAGTCTACCTCCAGGGCAGATGCGTTACTGGGAGCAATTCTCACAACAGGGTTGCGTTTCACGTACGTGTGTAAGGCGAGCGGTGCTCTGCTGTGGAGACTCACGGTTGTCGGGCAACAGGAGAGAGCATGGAAAGGGCGGCAGATGCAAGTGCTGGCGCATAGTCTCTCTGTCTCGCCTTCGGGGCGAAGGTTTTCCTGAAGGAGGTGGCAATCTACATGCCGTGAGACGTTGGGGAAGCCCCGTTTGGCTTACGGAACTGACAACCGACAGCGTTTGACGCAGGCTTTTCTTGCATGTATAATCATTCTACTTTATACATCCTCTTTGCTCTTCTCGACTCTTGCCGAGGTGTCCATGGCGTTCCGGGGCAACCTGCGTGATTTTACGATTACGCAACTTTTGAATGTCATCAATCTGGCCGGCAAGACCGGCACGTTGATTGTGGAAGGCCCAAACGAAACGGCCAAGGTGTCGTTCCGCGATGGGAAACTGGCGTATGCTCAGATTGGGGACGAGGATAGTCATCTGGCTTCCATTCTTTACAAAGCCAATAAACTCACGTCAGGACAATATCGCGCTATTCAGCAGCGCGCCGCCAATCTCAGCGACAAAGAACTTGGTCTCATGTTGGTCAATGCCGGTTATCTGAGTCAAGATGAGATTCTCCTCCATCTGCAACAGTATTTCACAGACGTCGTCCGGCGGTTGTTTACCTGGGTAGAGGGTTTCTTTCAATTCGACAGTGAGATGCTGCCGCCGGAGGATCGCATCCATGTGCGCCTGAACCTCGAAAACTTGATCATTGAAGGCTCGCGGCAACTCCGTGAACTGGAACAGTTGCAAGACGAGATTCCAAGCCTGGATATGGCCTTGAAATTTAAGGATCGTCCGGGAGCGAATCTGCGCAGTTTGAACCTGAGCGTGGAAGAATGGCGAGTTATTTCCTATGTGAATCCGCGCAACACCTTACGTCAAATTGCCGCCGCTGTCAAGATGAATGAGCTGGAGATTCGTCGCATTGTTTATGGCTTGTTGCAGGCTGGCCTGGTGGAACTGGTGCGGCCAGAACATTTGCCGGCTCCTGCTGTGCGTATGTTCCCGACCGATAACAAGGAAGAACAAAGATCGCTGGTCAATCGCCTCATCAATCGCATTCGTGCCCTATAACTTATCCGAGGATAATTTATCATGCAGACGGTCAAAATCGTTGTCACGGGTCCTTTCAATGCCGGGAAGACAGAGTTTATTCGTTCTGTGAGCGAAATCGATGTGGTCTCAACCGAGCGCAAACTGAGCAGCAGCGCCGAGAAGGTGGTCAAGGAATCCACCACGGTGGCGATGGATTTTGGGCGCATTACGGTGGACGATGACCTCGTGCTGTACCTATTCGGCACGCCTGGCCAACGTCGTTTCGACTTCATGTGGGAGATTCTCTCGGAGGGAATGCTAGGCTTTGTGGTGATGGTGGATAGCACGCGCCCGGAAACCTTTCGTGAGGCGCGTTCCATCCTGGAGACCTTTCGCGCCTACGCTCCTACCCCTTATGTCGTGGCGGCGAACAAACAGGATAAAAAGGATGCATGGGACGTGGAGGATATGCGCCATGCTCTGCGCCTGGATTCGAAAGTCAAGATCTTGCCCTGTGTGGCCACTGACCGGGAAACGGTCAAGAAAGTCCTGTTGGAATTGCTCTACAGCATTCTGGCCGAGATGGAGGGCAAAGGCAAGTAGGCCCTCTGCGGGATAGGGAGCACTCGTGTCCTCGCTGACCACTGACCAGGGAATCGTGCATTACGAAGTGTATGGACGTGGACGGCCGGTGATCTTGCTGCACGGATGGTTGGGTTCGTGGGGGCTCTGGCGGCAGACGATGAGCGTTTTGGGCAGTCGGTATCGCACCTATGCCCTTGATTTCTGGGGCTTTGGCGAGTCGGGGAAAAAGCGCGAGAGTTACGCTGTTCAGGACTTCGTCAGTCTCGTAGACCAGTTCATGGAGCAACTAGGGATTGGGCGCGCACCGCTTGTCGGCCACAGCATGGGAGGGACAGTCAGCTTGTCGGTTGCTATTCAGTATCCTCACCGCGTCAGCAAAGTGGTCGTCGTGGGTTCACCAATTGTTGGTTCCTCGCTTGCCTTGCCGTTGAAACTGGCCGGTTTGCGCCCAATAGCCTTTCTCCTGTTCAACATCATGCCGATTTTCCGTCTGGGGATGCGTCTGGCATCGCCGTTAATTTGTAAGGACAAACGTTTCCCCGATATGATGGATCGCGATCTTTCCCGTACTACGCTCGAGTCGTTCCTGCTCAGCATTGCCTCGCTTCGACGCACCGACCTGCGTCCATTCCTCTCGCAGGTCAAAGTGCCGGCAATGGGCATGTATGGGGATAAGGATAACATTGTTCACCCTATGCAGTGGAAGCCTATGCTAGAAAGCATTCCCCATACGCGTGTAGAACGGTTCCCGACTGCCGGCCACTTCATTATGTTGGATGAGCCGGAGCTATTCATGCAGAAATTGACGGATTTCCTGGATGAGCCTGCCACATGATGATTTCCACCCCCGCGGTTTCTTCGTCTTCCGATTCTCTGTGGCGCGTTGTTTTGCTCGCTGCTGACGAAATCCTGGGCTGTGGGGGAGAAAACGCGCTGGCAAGTCAAATCGCTGGCCCTGAATGTCATTCGGTCGCCAACCTCGATTCGCTTTCCCCTTTTGATCGGTTCAACGGTCTCCAGCGTTCCCTGGAGCGCACTTACGGTGCACGCGCCGGGCGCGGCCTGGTGTTACGCATTGGGCGTTCCTGCTTCAAGTACACCCTTTACGCATTCGGGGAGCAATTGGGCCTTACCGGCCTCGCCTTTCGCTTGCGATCCATGCCCGAGCGTGTGCAGCATGCACTGGAAGCGCTGGCGAATCTTTTTGCGGAGATATTACATCAACCGATGCGGGTGGAAGCAGACGAGCAATGCTGGTACTGGGTTATGGAGCGTTGTTCTTTGTGCAAGGGAAGAACGAGCGAGGAAGACGCTAAGGAAGTAGGTGCTTGTCTGCTGGTTGTCGGTCTTTTGCAGGAAATGGTGTACTGGGTTAGCGGAGGGCGGACGTTTCTGGTAGAGGAGACGGAATGTGTGGCCTCAGGCGGAAGGACGTGTACAATAACAATAACCAAGACACCTTTGAGTTGAAATCATGTTGAAAGTTATCCTTCAGGCCCCTCGTCCTATTCCGCCGTTCAACGAGCCGGCGCGTGATTTGCGCTTGCAGAACAAACCGCTCTGGTTGCTGCAACGCGATTTGCTCGCGCCTTACGTCACGCGTGAGATTGAGTTGCCGCCAGGTGCGCGCCTGCCGATTACACGCGAGCCCATGATCGTGTATCGCGACAACCTGTTCTTTGACGAGGCATACATCACCGAGTTCATGACTCAGGCGAGAAAACGTCGCCGGCCGGTGCGCGCAGCGTTCTCGCTCGACGACGCGGCCTTTCGGGAACATGCGCTGCCGCTCTCGGTTTCGTACACGCCGGCCGGCAATCTTTACTATGCGGACCTCTGGTACTTCCCCAACGGGCCTGTCCCTGACGTGGAACCGTTGGTCATTGATTTGCAAGCGCGCGAAATAGGATACTACCACGTCCCGACGTACATGGCGACGGAAAGCGGCGACCTAGTCTATCAGGTACCCTTGCGCGCGCTGATGGCGATTGATTGCTGGGTGCACGTCTTTATTGCGGATTGTGTGTTCGGCCTCTTCGCGCGTGGGGCGCGCTTTGAGGAGCGCCTGAAGCGCGACCTGGGTTTCAAATTGAAAATCCTCGCCGCTGCCCTGTATGAGGGGAAACAATTGCTGGAATGTTCCGCCCTGGTCAAAGTCGGCAAAAACTGCGTCATTGATCCAACCGTTGTGATTCACGGCCCGACGACCATCGGCGATAACGTAACTGTTAACGCCGGCGTCGTCATCGAAAACTGCATCATCGGCAGCAATGTGAACATCTCGCAAGATTGCCAGTTGATGCTCTCGGTCGTTGGCGATGGGACGTTTTTGCCTTTTCGCGCCTCGCTCTTCATGACTACGGTCATGGAGAACAGCATGATTGCGCAGAATACTTGTCTGCAGATGTGCGTGATTGGGCGGAACACCTTCATCGGAGCGGGAAACACGTTCACCGATTACAATTTGATTCCTGTTCCTATCCGCGCCCTGGATGGGAATGACAAACTGGCACCTGCGAATCGCCCGGTGCTGGGTGGTTGCGTGGGACACAACTGCCGCATTGGTACAGGCATGATCGTCTTCCCGGCGCGCACGATTGAATCGGACGTGGTGCTGTTCGCCTCGCCGGAGCGGCGCATCATTGACCGCGACATCAAGTACGAGCAGAGCGATCACCATAAACTCAAAGGCGGCAGTTTGCACCCGCGTTTATACCCTCGTCCAGGGGAAGCCGATCTCGCCTCATGGTAGCCTGTGATGGACGCTTTCGCTTTTATTATTCACCCGATTGACCCGAAGCGCGATGTCAGTCGCAAGTTCCCTTTGCTTAGCCGCCTGCTCACCGAACGGCAAATAGACTTCTTTTCCACCTTTTTCCCACCTGTCTACATCTCGGAGATCACTGGTATCGTCTCGCAGGCCAGCGGCAAGGAGATCAAGGGCTGGTTTATTGCCTGTCCCTATACGCCGCGCCGTATGTTGGAGTTGCCAGAACGGGCAGTTTATCGTAAGATTATTGAAGTAGGCCGTTTTGCCGAGCGGCTTGGCGCACGGATTCTTGGCCTAGGTGCGTACACTTCGGTGGTCGGCGATGCGGGCGTGACGGTGGCGCGGATGCTGGATATTCCGGTTACCACCGGCGATTCGTACACGGTGGCGATCGCCGTCGAGGCCGTTCGAGAGGCAGCGCGCCAGTTGGAGATTTCCTTGGCGCAGGCAACTGCCGCTGTGGTGGGCGCAACAGGAGCCATTGGCCGGGTCTGCGCCGAATTGCTGGCCGGCGATGTGGCCGAGTTGATTCTCATCGGGCGACGAGAAGAAAAACTCGTTGCCCTGGCGGATCATATCCGGTCCACAAATTCTCAGTGCGCGGCGTTGCGTATCAGCACGCGGGTAGAGGATATTGCGGAGGCGCAATTGATTCTGGCGGTTACCAGCGCCATCCAGGCGGTTATCCGGCCAGAGTATTTGCAGCCCGGCAGCGTTGTGTGCGATGTGGCTCGGCCACGCGATGTGGCAGCGGCCGTCGCCACGGCCCGTCAGGATGTGTTGGTCATTGACGGCGGCATGGTGGACGTGCCCGGCGAGGTGGATTTCCACTTCGATTTCGGTTTTCCACCGCGCAAGGCGTATGCTTGCATGGCCGAAACGATGGTCTTAACTCTGGAGGGCCGTTTCGAAGATTATACCGTTGGCAAGGAAATTTCCCGCCAGCGGGTGGAAGAAATCGCGAAATTGGCTGCTCAACACGGTTTTCGTCTCAGCGGTTTTCGCTCATTCGAGCGAGCCGTGACCGAGGAACAGATCGAACGGGTACGGCGGAGCGCCCGCCGTGCCTTGCGACACAGTTAATCACGGGAGGGCTCGTATGGGAAAATCACGCTTATTGGTTGTGGAAGACGATGCAGACATCGCCAATATGCTCAAGATTTACTTCGGCAGTCTTGGGTATGATGTCGAGATCGCGGCGCGCGGCTCAGAAGCGTTGGAAAGGACGCGCAGTGCCTTGCCGCATCTTATCGTATTGGACATTATGTTGCCCGACATAGACGGCTACGAGGTCTGTCGGACACTGCGTCAGAGCACGCGCACCAGTCACATTCCAGTTATCTTCCTGACCCAGAAAGATGAGCGCAGCGATAAACTGCAAGGCTTGGAACTGGGGGCCGACGACTATATCACCAAGCCCTTTGACATTGAGGAACTGAAGTTGCGTGTCCAGGGCGCTTTGCGTCGCGCCGAACGCGAGAGTCTGACCGATCCTCGTTCTGGGCTTCCGGCCGGTCGCCTCATAGAAGATCAGTTACGTCGCACCATTCGGGAAAGCGGCTGGGCGTACCTTGATCTGCGCATCAACTACTTCGAGCCGTTCCGCGATGTATATGGTTTCGTCGCCGGCGATGACGTGCTCCGCTTTACAGCGATGTTGCTTGGCGAGGTGGTGGATGAACTGGGCACACCCAATGATTTCATCGGCCATGCCGGCGGCGACAATTTTGTGGTGATTACTACCGAGGCAGCCGCCCCGGCCATCCGTCAGCGCCTCAAGGAACGTTTTGCGGAAGAAGTGCAGACGCATTACAACTTCCTTGACCGTCAGCAAGGGTACATCATGGTTTCCAACCCTGAGGGCAAGATGGAAAAAGTCCCTCTGATGACGCTGGCCGTTGGCGTTATCACACCGAAGATGCAATCCTTTGCCGATATTCGTGAAATTACGGAACTGGCGGCGGAGATGCGCCGGCAAGATGCCGCCGGTGCGGTATCGAGGGGATAGCGTCTCATGTTGGAAGGGCAGTCGGCCTCGCTTGGAATCGGCCTGCTTCTGACCGGGCTGGCGCTTCTGCTTCTGGTTGTGGGGGGAATCCTGCTGGCGCGCCGTTGGCGGCCGGTCCCGCCTGTGGCCGATTCCTTAACACTGCCGACTTCCCCCGCGACTTCCAAACACGCGTTGCTCCTTGTGCGCGTGGGCGGGCGTGCAGAATACCTTAATCCAACCGGGCGCGAATGGTTTGGGTTGCAGCCAGGCGAACAACCCAACCTTGAAGTGCTGGCGCGCCGGGTGCGTCCTCCGGAGGAGTTTTTGAATCTATGCTTGGCTGAGGGCCAGGCGCGTATGACGATTGATGGCCGTCCTGTGGAGGCTGTATCCTATTATCTTCCGACTCCAACGCCTTCCATGCTCATTTCCCTGCGCCGCGCCGAGACAGGCGGCGCCGAGCTTCCTCCCTCCATCCTTCAGATTTTGTCTGAATTCAACCAAGCCTTAGTTGCCCGCCTTGACCTGGATAGTACGTTGAAAGCCATTTTGACCTATGTGGAACGGTTGCTTCCGGCGGATACGCTATCGCTCAGGCTATGGAATGCTGCTGACCAGACACTGACATCCTACTATTTGGCGTATGACGAGAATGGTGTGGCGTATCTGGAGCGAGGGAAGCCATCGTCGCCGCTACCGTGGAGTCGACAGATCCTAGAAGCAGGGCGGTTGTTTTACCTGCCTGAGATTCCGGAAAATCTACCCCTGGAAGGCGAGAGGGCAGGCGAAGCGGGAGTGCTGCGTTCCTTCGCAGGCGTTCCTCTGCGGTTGGGCGAGGAGCGCTTGGGCACGCTCGAAATCGGTTTGAAGATGCCAAAAGCGCTGGCGCCAACCGATTTGGAGGTATTGCAACTCCTCGCGGCCCAGGCGGCGGCCGCCCTCCGCAACGCGATGCTGTTCGAGGCCGAACGCCGACGCAGCGCCGAATTGAGCGGTCTGGCAAATTTGGCCCAAGCGATTGGCGAGACGCGCGATACGCAAGACTTGTTCGCCCGCCTGGTGCAAAGCATTGCGCCGCTCTTGGAGGTGGAGATTCTTGGGTTCCTGATTTATGAGGAAGACCGCCGTCTGCTTGCTGCTCAGCCGCCTTTCCTTGGTTTGCCCTCCCAAACCATTGCTTTCTATCGAGCCTCCGTAGAGGCCGGCAGCGCGTTGGAAGAGGCTATCCTTTCCCAACAGGCTATTCTCAGCGAGAATGCGATGGAGGATGAACGCTGGAAGTCCTTTGGCTTTCAGGATTTCGCGCGCGCGGCCAGCTTGCGCGATACCGCCTTGATGCCACTAGTTTCTGGGGGGCGCTCACTGGGCTTCTTGCAGGCTTCCAACCATCGCAGCGGAATCTCGACATTCTCGTCGGACGAGCTGCGTCTTCTTAACATTATCGCCAACCAAGCAGCGCATATCATTGATAACATCACTCTGCTACGGCAGTCGCGCCAGCGCGCTCAACGCGCCGAGGCGTTGCGACGCATTGTCAGTTTGGTGAACTCTTCGGCCACGCTGGAAGAAATCTTACGCTATGCCTTGCAGGAATTGGCGCGCCTCTTACAGGTCCATGTGGCGGCTATTTTCCTGGTGGATGAGCTGCAAGGTGTGTTGTATCTCCACCGTGAGTCGCTCTGGGGGGCGAGCGTGGAGAAATTGGATCGATTCTCACGCTTGTTCCTTGACGACACCCTATTCGCGGAAACAGTTACTGCCACACGCCGCCCGATTCTCTCGGGGCAGGTCTCGCAAGATGAGCGTCTCATGGCGCGCTATCGCTCGTTGGCAGCGGCTCTCAAACTGGAGTCGTTCGCCCTTGTGCCGTTGGTGGTACACGAGCGCGGTATTGGGGAAGTGTTGCTAGGGCATCGCTCTCCTGATTTCTTCAATAGTTACGACTTGCAGATTCTTGTTACAGCCGCGGGGCAACTAGCAAGCGCCATAGAAAGCGCGGCTTTCAAAGAACAGACCGATGAAAGTTTGCGACGTCAGATTGACTACCTGCGGGCGCTGGTTCGCATCAGCCAACAGTTGCACACGGCTCAAGATTTGCCGCGACTCCTGCAAGTCCTTTACGAGGAGAGTCTGCACCTGACCGGGGCGGAGTGCGGCGCGGTGTTCTTGTGTGATGGACAAGACAAGGTCACGCTCGCGGCAGGCGAGGCAGCCCCCCGTGCGCTCTCGGCTCTGGAACAAAAAGCGTTGGTCGAGGCCAGGCCTTTCTTGATCGCCGATTTTTCCCAGGCCAGCCAACCGCAGCCGCATGAGGGCGTTGGCTCGGCCATGTTCATCCCGATTCGGCATCGAGACCAGATCAGCGGCCTGGTTCAGCTACATGCTTCGAGGGCGGGTTTTTTCAGCGAAGAAATGCTGGAAACGGCTCAATCGCTGGCTGTGCAGGCGGCTGTTGCCTTGGAGAACACGGCGCGCTGGCAGGAGCAGTTGCAGACCCTGCATACCTTGGGGCGTCGCTCGGAAGCGCTGAGTAGGCTTGTCCAGGCGGCTCATGCGATTACCGTGGATCGTCCGTTGGAACAGTCCTTGGAGGCCTTGGCAATCGGGATTCGCGAGACGACGCCGTTCGACATCGTTTTGATTAGCCTGGTTGATTCGGAGAGTGGAACGTTACAGCGTGTGGCCGGCGCGGGGATTCCGCCGGAGACCCTGGCCGCGTTGCGCGCGCGCCCGCAACCTTTCCCAAGTGTGGCGCAACTGTTCCGTCCCGAGCTCAAGATGGGCGGCGGGTATTTCGTTCCTTACAATCAAAATCAGGCGCTCTCCGGCGAAATGCAGAGGATCACGCCTGCGGCGCCCTCGGTGCAAGCTGTGGATGCTTGGCATGCCGGCGATGCTCTGCTTTACCCTCTTCAGGATAGCGAAGGGAATTATATCGGCTTGATTAGCCTCGATGCGCCTCGCGACGGGAAACGTCCTGACCCGGTTACCCTCGAGGCTCTGGATGTCTTTGCCGTTCAGGCGGCTTTGCTGATTCTTACTACGCGCAGGTTGGGTGAATATCGCGCGCAAGTCGAGACGTTGACCACCAGCTTGGCGCGACAGCAACAAATGCTTTCGGTCAGCCAAGCGCACTTGCCGGTGTTGCTTCGCAAGGATTTGGAATATACCATTGCCGTTCGTAATCTAGAACGGCGTGCTCGCCGTATTCGCGCCGGCCTCGAAATCGCCGAGGCTATCAGCCTTCAGGTAGATGCCCAAACGGCCTTGCAAGCGCTTGGGCGAGAGATTTTGACTCGTCTGGAGATGAACGTCTCCATGGTTGCGGAGAATACCCCGGAGGGCCCGCGTCTGTTGCATGTCCTTGGTAGCATTCCTCGCAGTACGAACCCAGAGGCCCTGTTCGGTCAACGCAATCCGTTGCGCTACAGTCTCCAGACCGGTGAAACGCTCGTGGTTACGAATCTGGAAGAGAACGATATCTGGCGCGATACGCCTTTGTTGAGCAGCCTGCACGCGAAGAGTTTTATCTGCTTACCTGTTTTGATTGACGGCAAACCGGTCGCCGGTGTGCTGGCGATGAGCGTGGAGCCATTGCCCGCCCTGACGGATGAAGACCGCCAAGTCTACTTGCAGATTGCCCGTCAGGTTTCCATAATTTTGCAGAACATCAATCTGTTGACCGAGACGCGTCGCCGTCTGCGCGAGGTCAACCTGTTGCTTGACTTCAGCCGGCAGCTGAGTGGACTGGAGCCGGAAAGAATCGTGAGCGCCCTCCTCAATAGCGCGTTGCGGGTGGTCGCCGGGGCGCACGCTGGCGTCGTCCTTCTGTGGGACGCCGCGCAGGCCCGTCTGGTCACAAAAGCCGCGCGCAACTATGCGAATTCTGATCGGATGCTTTACATTAGCTATGACATTCACGAGTCCCTGCCCGGGCAGGTTTTCGCCGAGCGCCGGCCCCGACGGGTGGACGAAGTCAATTTCGCCCGCGATTACAATCTGCCGGCGGAGTACCTGCTCTATTACCGAGAGGCTACAGGGGGGCGATTGCCCGTATCCTGTTTGCTTGTTCCCATTCAGACAGCAGAAGAAGTCCTGGGCGTGCTTGCGCTGGACAACTTTAACACGGTGGCGGCCTTTAGCCCTGAGGACGAGGCCATCCTGCTCTCGCTTGCCCAACAGGTGGCGCTCTCGCTGGAAAATGTCGCCCTGATTCGCGCGTCGCAGGAACGGGCTCGTCAATTGCAGGCGTTGACCGCTGTCGCCGCGACGATGTCTACAAGCCTGCAATCCAGCGAGTTGATCGGCGGCTTGCTCGATCAACTGGGCGCCGTGCTCCGCTACGATACGGCGATTCTCTGGTTGCGCAGCGGCGACCAGATGACTGTGACCGCGGCGCGCGGTTTCCCTGACCCCGAAGAGCGCATTGGGCTTTCGGTGGACATCGAAGACTCCGCGCTCCTCGAAGAAATGATTCGCACCGGTCAGGGGATCGTGGTGGATAACGTACACAGCGATCCGCGCTTTCCGGCTCTGGCCGAGGCAGAACGCCTTTCCTGGATGGGCGTGCCGTTGATTTCCAAAGGCCAGGTCGTGGGCGTGATTGCGTTGGAAAAGACGGAGGCGAATTACTTCACTTTTGAGACATTGCAATTGGCCAGCGCCTTCGCTAGCCAGGCGGCAGTCTCGCTCGAAAATGCCCATCTGTACGAAGATAGTCTGCGCCGCGCTGCTGAACTGGATGAGCGCTCACAACGTCTGGCTCTGCTCAATCGTCTTTCCTTTGAACTGAGCGGCTTGTTGGATGAAGATCGGATTTTGCGTCTTACAGGAGAGGAGTTGCGAAAGGCTCTGTCGGCGACGCGGCTGGCTGCCGTTTCCTTTGGACGCAAGCAGGAACCGTTCCTGCGCGTTGTCCTGCCGGAACAGGAGGAAGAGAAACCTGCCGTTTTACCGCCTGCTCCTATCTTCCAGCGGCTGAGTGAATCGCTGGGCATCTTTGTCACAGAAGATGTGAGCACTGAGCCAGAGTTAGCGCCGCTCGCCGAGTTTCTTGCAGATACCCGTTCTCTGTTGATTTTGCCGCTTGCCAGTGGTACGAACCTGCGTGCCTTGCTGTTTGTCCAAATGAGCCATCCTTATCGCTTCTCGGCCGCCGAAATCGAACTCGCGCGTACGATCTGTAACCAAGCAGCGATTGCTCTAGAAAACGCCCGTCTCTATCAATCTACGGTCGCAACGGCAGAGCGGCTGGCGACCATCAACCGTGTCTCGTACGAGATGAGCGCCAGCCTGGATCCCGAGGAGATTTATGCGGCGATCCATCGAGCGGCGGCGCAACTGATGCCGGCCGAATCGTTTGTCATCTCGCTCCTTGACGAGGAAACCGGAGAAGTTGAAGGTGTCTATCTGATGGATCCGGGCGGGCGCGCGCCCTCTGTACGCTTGCCGCCGGGGGAAGGTCTGAGCGGACGCGTCATTGCTAGCGGGCAACCCTTGCTCATTGCCGATGTCGTGGAAATCGAACAATTGGGCGGACGCACCTTTGGCGAAGGTCAACCGCGTTCCATTGTGGCCGTGCCCATCATGCTGGGAGAGAAAGTAATCGGCATGCTCTCGGCGCAAAGCTATCGCCCGAATGTGTATACGGAAGAGGACCAACAGGTCCTGAGCATTCTTGCCAACCAGGCGGCGGTTGCCATTCAGAACGGCCGGCTCTTCGCGGAGACGCGTCGCTTGGCGGAAGAACTCGAACAACGCGTTGTGGAACGCACGGCGGAACTCGCGCGTGAGCAGCGTAATACGGAAACCTTATTGCGTATCCTAACGGAGGCATCCTCCACGCTGGATGTTGACCGCGCGCTGAATCGCACCCTGGCATTGTTGAACGATGCGATCGGCGCCGAGCAAGGCGCGATTTTAATGGTCAACCCGGAGGATAACACCATCCATTACCGCGCCGGCTACGGTTACGTCACGCCGGTCTTGCAGGAACGAGACCGTCCAACGCCGCTTAAAGTAGGAGAAGGGCTGGCCGGTTGGGTAATCAAGAACCGTAAAGCGGTGCTCATTGACGATGTGAGGAAGGACCCGCGTTGGGTAACTCTGCCGATGAGTTCCCCGCTGCATCGCAGCGTAATCGCCGTGCCGCTGATGGTCGGCGAGGACGCCATCGGCGCGGTGATGGTCTTTCACCGTCAGGTGGGATATTTTACCCAGGATCACCTGAGTCTGGTGCAAGCAATCGGCATGCAGGTTTCCGTTGCCATTAATAACGCCCAACTCTATGAGTTAATTCGTGATCAGGCGGAGCGCCTTGGCGGCATGTTACGCATGCAGCAGGTAGAGGCCAGCCGACAGCAGGCGATTCTGGAGGCGGTGGCCGATGGCGTTCTGGTTACGGACGCGTCGAACATCATCACCTTCGTCAACCCTTCTACCGAACGGTTGCTTGGTTTGGAAGCCAGACAGATTGTCGGCCGTTCGCTGGAACAGTTCGTTGGCCTGTTCGGGAAAGCAGCGCAAACGTGGATGGACACCATCCGCGCCTGGTCGGAAGACCCTTCGACGTATCACCTCGGCGATACGTACGCCGAACAATTAACCCTGGACAACGGGCGCATTATCCTGGTTCACCTGGCGCCGGTCATCTGGCGCAACGATTTCCTGGGTACGGTGTCTATCTTTCGAGATATTACCCATGAGGTAGAAGTGGATCGGCTAAAGTCAGAGTTTGTGGCGACGGTGAGTCATGAACTACGAACGCCAATGACTTCCATCAAGGGATATGTGGATCTGCTGCTGATGGGGGCCGCCGGCGCGTTGAGCGAAAACCAGATACATTTTCTGGAGATCGTACGCTCGAATACAGAACGTCTGAGCGCGTTGGTGAACGACTTGCTGGATATTTCGCGTATTGAGGCCGGCCGCATTTCGCTTTCCTTCCAACCGCTTGACTTGCGGGCCATCGCAGAAGATGTTATCGCCGATATCTTGCGTCGTTCACAGGAAGAGAACAAACCGATGGCGGTCTCTCTGGATGTTGCTGGCGACCTACCTGCTGTGCGCGGCGATCCGGAGCGTGTGCGTCAAATTCTCGACAATCTGGTGAGCAATGCCTATCACTATACTCCGGCGGAAGGGAAAATCACGGTCTCGATTTCTCCACTGGATGGAGAGGTTCAGGTGGATGTACAGGATACCGGTATCGGCATTCCGCCGGCCGATCAGGAACATGTGTTTGAACGCTTTTTCCGTGGCGAGCATCCGCTGGTCTTGGCTACGCCGGGCACAGGGCTGGGGCTGTCCATTGTCCAACAGCTGGTGGCCATGCATGAAGGACGCATTTGGCTAAAGAGTACGGGCATCCCAGGCGAGGGCAGCACGTTTTCGTTCACTTTGCCTGTCTACCGCGCCGAGGAGTGACTTTATGGCAAAAATCTTAATCGCTGAGGATGAACGCGATATTCGTGAACTGGTGACTTTTACGTTGCATTTCGCAGGCTATGAGGTTGTCGCCGCCAGCAATGGTGAAGAGGCGGTGCAATTGGCGGAACAAGAAATGCCGGATCTGGTCATCCTGGATGTGCGCATGCCGCGCATGACAGGGTACGAGGCGTGCACACTGCTCAAGAAGAACCCGAGGACAGCCCACATCCCTGTTGTTTTCCTGTCGGCGAAAGGACAGGAGGCGGAGATTCAGACTGGTTTGCGGGCGGGCGCCGACGAGTACCTGCTGAAGCCCTTCGCTCCCGACCAGTTGATTGCTCATGTGCAAAAGATGCTGGCGCGCCGTTCAGGTTGAGAAGAGCAAGGCAAGAGAAGTTCTACCCTGCACTGCTTTAGGAAGAGATCATGAGCGTAGTTTTGATTGACGAACGTATTGTCCATTACGAGGTGCTGGGACGTGGCCGTCCGGTGATCTTTCTGCATGGTTGGGTCGGCTCCTGGCGCTACTGGGTGCCGGCGATGCAAACGGCGGCAATTGCTTATCGCGCTTACGCCCTCGACCTGTGGGGTTTCGGCGATACGGCGCACGACGCCAGCCTGTACGCTTTGGAACACCAGGTCAACCTACTCGATCGCTTTTTGCAAGAGTTGGGCATCATTAAGATCGCTTTAATCGGTCATGGATTAGGCGCGGTTGTGGGGGCGCTCTTCGCGCAACGCTGGCCGGCCATGGTGGATCGGATGATGCTGGTTAGTTGCCCGTTAGAAAATGAGTCGGTCAACGGCCGGTTGCGCGCCGCGCCGCCTGCCGAATTGGCAGACTGGCTGCTCGGCAAAGACGAACTGGCCGAGCCGGCGCGCGTCGACGCGCTCAAGGCGGATGTCGGCGCGATGAAAACGTCTTTCGATGGTCTGACCACGTTGAATATCCTCACTCTTGTCAGCAGTTTGCGGACCCCCTGTCTGCTTGTCTATGGCGAGGGCGACCCGGCTGTCACGCCGCCGACGGAAGAACGAGCTGCTGTCTTTCCAGAGCATATTCATCAGATTGTGCTCGAGAATGCCGGCCATTTCCCTATGCTAGATGAAAGCGCGCGCTTTAATCGCCTGCTGACCGATTTCCTGGCGCTTGAGTCGGGCGATAGTCCGCGCCAGTTACAGCTTAAGGAGGAATGGAAGCGACGTGTGCGGTAGCCGTGTTGCTGCTAGGGAGGCCGTCGTGATGGCTCTGAAGTCGGCGGTGTCTTGGCTGTCCCCTCCTCTTCCCGATTTTCTCTCGATTCTGCATCCATAAGTTCACCGGATCGTAAACAGTCGTGCAGAAAATGCTTGACAATTCGGCGCACGCGGGTATAATAAGAACAGACTAGTGTTGTTGCCCAGTCTCGCTTTCAGCAGATCGTTGACAAGTGGGTTTGCGTCTGACGCCAGAGACACAAGGCAGTATGGTTTTTGTAGTCTGGCGAGCCGATGTGGAGAGAGGAAACATCGGCGATTTTGTCTCTCGACCTTGACAGAGAGGCGTCTTGCGGGTAGAATACAGCCCGCTTCGTGGACGGGACCTTAACAACTGAAGAGTGACAGGAAGTACCCCCGGTCGTTTCTTTTCGGACTCTATGCTCGAAAGAGCGATTTTTGCGGAGAGTTTGATCCTGGCTCAG
>FMSI01032663.1_pt1 | contig 26012 bp, 29 predicted proteins | sample 1504471 | NCBI WGS metagenome assembly FMSI01 (sample SAMEA4475357, study PRJEB15587) | soil metagenome | biome: Soil; feature: Field | place: India | collected 2015-03-11 | depth 0 m
GTGGGGCATCTCGCTATTCAGTTAGCCCGGCGATCGGGGGCCACTGTTGCCACGACGATTAGTTCCGCAGCCAAAGCCCGTTTTGCTGAAAGTCTCGGAGCCACCCTTGCCATTAACTACACCACCAGTGATTGGCTGCAGGCAGTCTTGGACTGGACAGGGGGCAAAGGGGTTGATTTTGCTCTTGACACCGTGGGCGGCACAACCTTTAGTGAAACCTTCACAGCGGTGCGTCCCTATGGCACCCTCGCCACCCTCTTGGAACCCGCAGCCGATACGCCGTGGAAAATTGCCCGCCAACGCAACCTCTTGATCCAACTCACACTAATGCTGACGCCCCAACTCCTGGGGTTGAGTGATGCCCTTGCCCATCAGGGCAAAATCCTTGAGCAGGTTGCCACCCTTGTGGATCGCGGCGAACTACAGGTTGTTGTCGATAAAACCTTTCCCCTCGGTGCAGCGGCGGATGCCCATCGCTATCTCAGCCAACGCTTGGTGCAGGGTAAGGTGGTACTCATCCCATAATTGGGGATTTTTTATGGTTGCTCAGCTCCCTGCGGCTCTTGTCATCGGGCTGGAACAAGCTCAAGGGGTGCCGACATTCCTCAACCAACCGCCCTGCAGTGAGGTTTATCGGGTTTGCCGCATTTTTAACGGACGCCTCAGGTATTGTGGCCGTTGGTTCACGGGGGAAGCAGTGCTGCCGGAGCCTCGAACCTATTCTGGCTGGGAGGAGGGATAGAATTCTGGTGGCATTGGTTCCGGTTGCAGGCTCACGGTTTGCTGGCGATCGCCCCGTTGAATCTCCAAAGTCACTTTCTCCCCCAACTTTGTTTGCTCGACAACGCTTTGTACCTGTTGGGGGCTGGGTTGATGGACATCGTTAATTTTGGCAATCCAATCTCCTGCTTGCAGACCGGCTTTAGCCGCCGGGGAATTGGGGGCAATGCCAACGATCAGTGTCCCTTGGGTTTGATTCAGTGTCCAGTTGGGCTGAGCTTGACGGATTTGGGCAGCCACTTCCGGCGTCAATCGCACCATGCGAATCCCCAAATAGAGGTGCTGGGCGCGACCCGTAGTAATAATCTGCTCAGCAATGCGATAGGCCGTATTAATGGGAATGGCAAAGCCAAGTCCCTGTGCTTGGGAAATCACGGCGGTATTGACGCCCACCACTTGACCAGCAGCATTCAGGAGGGGGCCCCCAGAGTTCCCGGGATTAATCGCTGCATCTGTTTGAATGAAGCTCACCCGCTTATCGGCAGCACCAATTTCATTACTGGCCCGCCCCGTTGCACTAATAATGCCGGCGGTTACGGTGTTACTTAGCCCCAAAGGGTTACCGATGGCGATCGCCCACTCACCGGGGACAAGGCTATCGGAATTGCCCAGTTGTACCGTCGGTAAATTCTCAGCCTGAATCTGCACTACCGCCACATCCGTCAGGGGATCAGCACCCACCACCTTGCCGTCATACTGGCGACCATCGGGAAGCGTGACTCGCACAGCACCCGCTCCTTCCACCACATGGGCATTGGTCATAATCTTGCCATCGGGGGTAAATATAAACCCAGAGCCTTGACCTTGGCGTACCGGCACATCTGGTATCGGAAAAGGATTGAGAAAACTATCCTCTTTACTGCGGCGCAGTCGTAGGGTATCTATGCTCACCACCGCTGGCCCTGCCTCAGCAACCACCTTGGCAATGAAATTCTCGCCTGTATTGGGTCGCTCCGTGGGAGCAAGGGGAGGCAAAGACACTCCCGTATGGGGGCTAGGGGAGCTGCGATCGGGCAAACGCAATGGACAGCCCGTCAGTGCCACAAGGGTGATCGCCATCCCAACGAGACTCAACCGCGTGCGAACCATACTTAACTCAACTCGGCATCAGATCCACTCTAGCCTTATCCTGAAAATAGTGAGTTTGTCGAACGTCTGCTGGCATGCTGACTGTGATTAGCTACCTCGAACAGCCCATGACCTTTGAGAGTTTCTTTGGGCCTGTGACCCTTCAGCCCGGTCGCAATGAAAATGTCGATGAGCGGCGCTGGCGCAACTGCAAAACCCACAACGCTGACCTGCAAGCCTTGATTAAAAAGGGACTCGTTGTTGTCGAAGAATTGGACTAAATTCTAGACTGAGAGTGCCAAGCTGCTCTCCCACCTGACCTCTTTAAAGCCCGATGAGCTACCGAATTGATCGCCAAACCTATGCAGAAACCTATGGCCCCACAGTGGGCGATCGCCTGCGACTGGCAGATACTGACCTAATCATCGAAATTGAGCGCGACTACACCCACTACGGTGATGAGGTCAAGTTTGGCGGCGGCAAAGTGATCCGCGACGGCATGGGACAGTCCCCGATTGCCAATGCTGACGGTGCTGTGGATGTGGTGATCACCAATGCCGTGATTCTCGACTGGTGGGGCGTGGTCAAGGCCGACGTCGGCATCAAAGAGGGCAAAATCTACAAAATTGGCAAAGCGGGAAACCCCTACACCCAAGAGGGGGTAGATATTATCATTGGCCCCGGCACAGAGGCGATCGCTGGCGAAGGGATGATCCTCACCGCTGGTGGGATTGACGCCCACATTCACTTTATCTGTCCACAGCAGATTGCCACTGCCATTGCCTCGGGCATTACAACCATGATTGGCGGCGGAACGGGGCCTGCCACGGGGACCAATGCCACCACCTGTACGCCGGGACCTTGGAACATCTACCGCATGCTTCAGGCTGCCGATGCCTTTCCAGTGAATTTAGGCTTTTTGGGCAAGGGCAATAGCAGCCAACCCCAAGGACTGATTGAGCAAGTGCAAGCCGGGGTTGTCGGTCTCAAACTCCACGAGGACTGGGGCACCACCCCTGCTGCCATTGACACCTGTTTGAGTGTGGCCGAAGAGTACGACATTCAGGTGGCCATCCACACCGATACCCTCAATGAATCGGGATTTGTCGAGGATACCATTGCTGCCTTCAAAAACCGCACCATTCATGCCTACCACACCGAGGGCGCCGGCGGCGGACACGCCCCAGACATCATCAAGGTCTGTGGTCAAGCCAATGTGTTGCCCTCTTCCACCAATCCCACTCGCCCCTACACCGTCAATACCCTCGATGAGCACTTGGATATGTTGATGGTGTGCCACCACCTCGACCCCAGTATTCCCGAAGATGTGGCCTTTGCCGAGTCGCGGATTCGCAGAGAAACCATTGCCGCTGAAGATATTCTCCACGACCTCGGGGCATTTAGTATTATCTCCTCGGACTCGCAAGCCATGGGACGGGTGGGGGAGAGCATTATTCGCACGTGGCAAACTGCCCACAAAATGAAAGTGCAGCGGGGACATCTTAGCGATCCCCAGCAGCCGGCAGTGGATCACGACAACTTTCGCGCCCGCCGCTATGTGGCCAAGTACACGATTAATCCTGCCATTACCCACGGCATTGCTGAGTATGTGGGATCCGTGGAGGTGGGCAAAATCGCTGATCTCTGCCTCTGGAAGCCCGCCTTCTTTGGCGTCAAGCCGGAACTGGTGATCAAGGGAGGAATGATTGCCTACGCTCAAATGGGAGACGCCAATGCCAGTATTCCCACACCGCAACCTGTACACATGCAACCCATGTTTGCCAGCTATGGGGGCTGCCGAACTGCCACATCCGTCACCTTTATGTCCCAAGCGGGCATTGCCAACAATATTCCGGCGCAATTGGGGTTGCAAAAAACGGTGTTACCGGTGCGTCACATCCGCCAACTGCGCAAAGCAGATCTCAAGCTCAATGACTACTTACCCCACATTGAGGTGGATCCCGAAACCTATGAGGTGCGGGCAGATGGCGAATTGCTCACCTGTGAACCGGCCACTGTCTTGCCCCTTGCCCAACGGTACTTTCTCTTTTAAGCCATGACGGATGCGGTGGCTGCCCTCTTTCAGCAAGGGCAACAGGCCTTTGAGCGGGGAAACTACCAACAATCGATTGCCCTTTTAGGACAGGCGGCGGCGCTGGCAGAGGGAAATGCCGTGCGCTCCGGGGAAATTAGCCTCTGGTTAGTCACGGCCTATAGTGCCGCTGGCGATCAAGGGGCAGCCGTAAGCCTCTGCCGTCAACTCCAACGACACCCAGATCATCACACGCGGCAGGAAAGTCGTCGCTTGCTGACGATTTTGGAGGCTCCCCAACTAAAACGCCGTCCGGAATGGTACAGCGAAATTCCCGATCTATCCCATGTGGGCGATCGCGCCTACACGTCCCCCTACAGCCGTTCCCCGAAAAAGCCATCGGCTGCCACCCCAAAACCCCAAGAACCACCGCCCCCTGCTACTCCTTTACCGAATGCCTTCATCTGGCTTGCCCTCACGGGCTTGAGCGTGGTCACCCTCTTGGCAGCTTGGTTGTAGTGACCTCGGGATGATATTGCCGCGCTAATTGACGGTGGGCTATTTTGATCTCCTCTAAAAATGACTAGAGGATAGTCCTCATGTCTGCAACCTTTCCTAAAAATCTCTGGACCAGTGCGGATCTGGCGCTACTACTGGACAATGGCAATTGCTACGAAATTATTGATGGAGAGTTATTGGTGACCTGTGCCCCCCACTGGCAACATCAAACCATTTGTGGAAACTTTTACAGCCAACTTCAGGCATGGTCACAAGCAACGGGTCTCGGTCGCGCCTGCAGAGGAGTCGGTGTCATTTTTAGTGACAGCAATGATGTGATTCCAGATGTCGTCTGGCTGAGTATGGAAAAATATAGGACCTTGATTGATGAGGCGGGTCACGTCCGGGGGGCACCAGACGTTGGGATTGAGGTTTTGTCTTCGGGCGCAGAACATGAACGGCGCGATCGCCCGCTTAAGCTTAAACTCTACTCTACTCAGGGTGTACTGGAATATTGGATTGCCGATTGGCGGCGCCAAACTGTGGAAGTCTTTCGCCGTGAAGCGGGACTGCTCAAACTTGCTCTCACTCTTTATCGAGAGGATACGTTGACATCTCCCCTATTGCTATTGTCCCCTAGGGCAAATTTTTGAGCTGTGAGTCTATTGGTCAGTTATTGCTGTTATTCCTGTAAAGGCTAAAGAGCGATCGAAAGTCAAATAGACGCATCAACATTAGCAAAAAGGCATCTATACCATTAGGGGCTTTTGGTTTGTGCCACCAGGTGAGACTGCCGTAGAGGAGCTGTATGAGACGTTGCTGGGCTTCATCACTCACCTCTAAAAACTGTAGGTAAACACAGCACTGCTCCTGTTCGGGACGGGTACGAACCACAACTGCGGTCACGCTAAAGTCCTGTTCCAAAAAGGTCAGGGTGCCGACGGTATCTCTTTGGGCTTCGATAAAACGCCCTGCGGTCAATAATAGGGCGGCGCCTGTCTCCGACACATCGCGGGTATAGCCCCAGTAGGTGTGATTCCCCAGTTGGAAACGACACACGGTGCAAACGGGAAAGCGATCGCTCTGACGGCGGGTGGGCTGGTCAATGGAGGACAAAACGGCAATCAAGGCAATAAAGGTGTTGTAAAGCGTCCAAGCCAACATCACCTCTAACCCCGCCCGTTCATACTCCATCGGTGGCCAGATATGGAGCCAGTAGCCCCCATAGCGGATAAAGACTCCTACCCCCACCGCAATCACAAACGCCGCCAGCGGCCATGTATAGCGCAAATTCAACCGCTTCCGATTGGAGAGGGTGCCCTTGTTAGTCACAATGCTGCCAATTTTGCCGAAGGGATTGCGGAGGATTTTAATCAGTTGCACCATCCCCGGAAAGGCAAAGGTCACCTCATAGACTTCACCCCAGACAGAAAAATACCGCCCTTCTGTCGCCCAGCTAAAGGTGGCGATCGTCAGCAATGTATAGGGCAGCGCATAAAAGAGATACTCACCAAAGGTGGCCACCGTCAGGGAAATGCCGGTCATCAGGCTCAAAAAAGGACCGACGAGAAAGCACGTGCGGATAAAGGGATTAATGTTGTGCAATAGCAGCGAGAGGTGGCAACTGCGCTGAAACCACGACAGTTTTGACCAAATGGGGAGATCATCACCACAGAAATAGATTTGCATATTCCCCTGTAGCCAGCGCAGCCGTTGCTCCAGATGATCTTGGAAGTTCCGAGGAGACTCCCCCATGCTGAGGATTTCATTTAGGTAAACGAGGCGATAGCCAGCGATCTGCATTCTGGTTCCCGTTTGGAAATCCTCGACCACACAGCGAGTGTAGTATCCACCCACGGCTTCTAGGTCACGGCGGCGCACCACATAGGAGGTACCGCAGCAAATAATGGCGTTGCCAAAGTCCCGCCCCGGCTGAATAAAGCCAAAAAAGTACGCCATATCGCCGGGCATCATAAACTCAATGCCAAGGTTTTGGGAGTGGTAGTCAGGGTTAAAGAAGTGCTGGGGGGTTTGCACCATGGATACGTGATCATCTTGAAAGAAGCCCACGGTGCGGGTGAGGAAGTTCTGAAAGGGAATAAAGTCGGCATCAAAAACGGCAATCAGTTCACCAGTGGTGTATTTCAGGGCATGGTTGAGGTTGCCTGCTTTGCGGTGCTCATTGGTGGGACGGGTGAGATAGTTAACCCCCAGATGCTCACAGAGATCCGCAATTTCTGATCGCCGGCCATCGTCAAGGACATAGATACTTTTATTCCTGTAGTTGATCGCCTGACAGGCGACAATCGTCCGCCGCAAAATATAGGGGGGTTCATTGTAGGTGGGAATGAAAATATCCACACTGGGGCAGTATTCACCACTGAGAACTGCCTGCTGATAGTAATTTGCCTGTCGCGATCGCCATGCGGTCGTCAGCCATGCCGTCTGATAGAAGTAAAGCAAATAGGTGAAAAAGTAGAGCACCTCAAGACCATAGAAGCCAATGCTGGCAGTAAAGCTCAACCAGTGGGCATCATTGAGGGTCACCCAGCCCCGCCACACCAGATAGCGGCAGCCGAAAAGAATCACAATGAAGCGAATTATCAATCGGCTGACATTGTTGCTGGGAATAAAATTGAGGGCGATCGCCACCATCCCCGCCAGAACCACGGGCCACCATAGACTTAGGTCATCCGCCGGCAGTTGCAAGAAATCGGGTAGTGGCCGTAGCTGATCCGGATTCACCAGATCAATGGGAAAGAGCGTCGGTCGCCACACCGTCGCCAACAGCACACCAAAGAGGAATAGGAGGCTGAAAACAAAAAGACCCCAAACCCACGGTGAAACCAGTTGCGGGGGTGAAGTGGGCTTGGGTGGCTCATGGGTCATCAGCTAGATCCCCTGGGGGAGGGAATTTAGGCCATCGTTGGCATTTGCAGGCGGGCAAAAATCATGCGGCCTGCCGAGGTTTGCAGGGCACTGGTCACAACCACCGACAACTGATCGCCAATGTGATCCACCCCCTCTTCGACAACCACCATCGTGCCATCCTCTAGGTAGCCCACCCCTTGCGCCGGTTCTTTCCCTTCCTTGAGAATTTTCAACTCCAGCGTATCGCCGGGGAGATAAATGGGACGGAGAGCTTGCGCTACCTCGTTGACGTTAAAGACATCTACTTTTTGGAAGCGGGCAACTTTGTTCAGGTTCAAATCATTGGTGACAAGGGTGCCGTTGATTTCTTGGCACAGCCGTACCAGTTTAGCATCCACCGTTGTTAACTCTGGATAGTCTGCCGAGTGAATGACAATGCGATCGCCCAAAGTGGCTTGGAGACGATTGAGAACATCGAGCCCCCGCCGACCGCGAATCCGTTTTTGCTCATTCCCCGCATCGGCAATCAGTTGCAGCTCCTGAAGCACAAACTGGGGCACAATGATTTGCCCTTCGAGTACCCCAAGATTCAACAGTGCCTCAATGCGGCCATCAATGATGCAACTGGTATCCAGCACCTTTGCACGGGCAGGTTTGAGCATTCCCTCGGCCAAGAGGCTACTGGCAACGGCATTGGGGTTAATTAACCGCAGCAGGGCAGGTCCGTGACTATCGGCCAAGGTGGTTCCTGAATAGGCAAAGACAATGCTGGTGAGAACAGCAATCAGGGGTTTAATAAACGAAAAATCTTTGGGAATGGGCAACAGAAAGATCGGTGCCAGCATCAAGTTGGCCAAGAGCAACCCCACCACAAGACCCACCGCTCGCGACAAGAGCGTTTCTGGGGGCAATTGGCGGATACTACGCTCAAGACGATGGTAAAGCGACTGCAACAACAAGCCAAGGGCAATGCCAACGATGGCGCCAAAGCCAGCCATGACCCACTGCAACCCCCGCACATTGGCCACTTGAGCAAGAACCGTTTCTGGGAGTAGGTCAATGCTGTTGAAGCCAACGGCAATTCCCATCACAACGATAATGAGGAGTAAGATGGTATCGAGCATTGGTTCGCTCCTGTCGCGCTGGACATCTCCATAGGCCATTACCTTAGGATTATACTTTTTTCTCTTTTGCTGCGGTGTTGGACTGTTGCATATCGAGATGACGACTAATGCGGGTACCGGCTCGGATGCCCTCAGCTTCGGCTTGAGGACCCAGAAATGCCCGTGCCATCATGCCACCGAGGGTGGCCAACAGCGTTTCCTTGGTAAAGGTCTGACTGGTTTTCACCCACCACTCCAGAAAAAGATTCAGAGATGGGGGAGGAGGTTCCTCAGGGGATGGCTCCGCCAACTGTCGCCCGAGATCTTCCCCCAGTTGCGAACCAACCATATTGCCCACCACCCGCCCGACGGTTTCCCCCACAGGCCCCAAGAGCACTTGCCCCGCCAGGCCGCCAGCAATTTCACCGGCAGCCCCGCCAATTTGGTCACCGCTGCGAATCTCTAGGGCTTTCGCAACCCGTTCCGGAGTTTCCTCAAGGGCAGTAAAGTGCAGTTGAGTGATTTGCTCAGTGGCTTCCATCCCCAATCGCGCACCGATGACACCGCCAACAAAGGTGCCCACTTGCACCCCCATGACCGCACCCGCAGGCCCCATAAACAGGCCACCCGCTGTTCCCCCCAGCATGCCACCAAGAATATCGCCCACGTAGCCGCCCATGAGAAATCCGCCCATGGAGGTGAGTTTGTTGCCCACCTCTTCGGGTTCGAGATCAAAGGCGCGGGTGAGGTTTTGCAAGCCCTTATTGCCTTGGCCAATGATCTGGACATCCCCCCAAAATTGAATCGCAGCCAGCAGTTGTAGGGGCGTGATTTGCTCGAGGTGATACTCAATGGTCATTGAGGCGGCAAGGGGGTTAACCTGAACCGATTTAATCCCTTGGAGGGTTTTCAGATAGGCACTCAGGGAATCCCGAAAGGCGGCATCTGTTTTTAGTTCTTGAATCCGCAATCGCAGGCGATCGCCCGTGAGGTGCATGACTTCGGCAATCGGCGCAGTTTCGGCAGTGGCCACGGGAAACTCACCCAATAGGCTCTAGTTGCTGTTTTAGCACGCACACCCAAGCAAGGAGAAATATCTGTCAAAATGTTAAGGGAATTGCACACAGAGTTAAGGACCATGACAGCCACGGTAAAGGTCGAACATCTCAAGAAATCCTACGGTGCCATTACAGCGGTGGCCGATGTCTCCTTTAGCGCCTATCAAGGGGAAATTTTTGGGGTGCTGGGACCGAATGGCTCAGGGAAAACGACAACGCTGCGCTGTCTGTGTACCCTCTCGCGACCGGAGGCGGGGGTGTTGGAAGTCTGTGGTCTTTCGGTACTCCACCAACCCCATTTAGTGCGCCAAAAATTAGGCTATGTGGCTCAAGAGGTGGCGCTTGATAAAATCCTCACGGGTCAGGAATTTCTGGAATTGCAGGCGGCGCTGTACCACATTCCCCGTGCCCTGATTCCAGAGCGCATTGAAGCAGTGCTGGCACGGTTGGATTTATTGGAATGGCGCGATCGCCAGTGTGGTACCTACTCTGGTGGCATTCGCAAACGCTTTGATCTCGCGGCGGGACTACTGCATCAACCCCAAGTTCTTGTCTTGGATGAACCCACCGTAGGCCTCGACATTGAAAGTCGCCAAGTGATTTGGGAGGTGCTGCGGGATCTGAAGGCTCAGGGACTGACGATTATCTTGACCAGCCACTACCTTGAGGAAGTGGATCTCCTCAGCGATCGCTTGGTGATTCTCGATCAGGGGCGGGTGATTGCCAGTGGTTCGCCAGAGGAACTCAAGGCCAATCTTGGTGGCGATCGCGTCACGTTGCGGGTGCGGGAATTTACACCGCGTCAAGAGGCACAAATGGCACAGGCCCTTCTCAGTCAATTGGACTGCGTGAAATCGGCGCTGATTAATGCCAACCAAGGTAACTCCTTGAATCTGGTGGTTACAGATGCCACCGTGGCGATCGCAGCCATTAAAACGGCGCTAGAGCAAGCAGGACTCCCCCTCTTTAGCTTGGCGCAGTCACGACCTAGTCTAGATGATGTCTATTTAGCCGCCACGGGTCAAACCCTCTTGGATGCTGACTTAGCAGCAGCAGCGCAGCGGGACAGCAAACAGTTGAAAAAAGAGGCCATGCAACGCTAATGGGGCAGCCAATTGTTTGGGTTCATGGGGATTGTCTCGACCCCAAGGCGCCAATCTTTGACCGCTACCCTAACGCGCCGGCTATTTTTGTCTGGGATGTAGCGTTACTTAAGGAGTGGCAAATTCGTCTGAAGCGGCTGGTCTTTCTCTATGAGTGCCTGCTGGATCTCCCCGTGGAAATGTACCGTGGTGAGGTAGCCCCCTTGGTGAATGCCTTTGTTGAGGTACACGGGGGCGATCGCGTGGTGACAATGGCCAGTCCTAGTCCTCGCTTTCGCGCCATTTGTCAGCAATTGGCCTATCCAGTGGAGATCCTAGAGCCAGAACCCTTTGTCACGTTACCTGCCAATGCCGATTTAAGGCGATTCTTTCGTTATTGGAAGTTGGCGAAACCCTGCTTGGGACTATAAAAGATGCTGGCGATCGCCCGATCCCTTGAGAAGATGCCTTGGCAGCCGCGATTCTCCCTGTTGGATCGCTATATCCTGCGGGAGATGATTCGCCCCTTTGTCTTTGGTTTTGGTATTTTTACGGCGATCGCTGCCGTTATTGGTACGGTGTTCTACCTGATTCGCAATATGGTGGAGCACAACCTTGGCATCCTCAGTGCCATTCAAGTTTTTTTTCTGCGTTTGCCCACCTTTGCGGTCTTGGGCATTCCCATGGCGATGCTCTTTGGTTCGCTCCTTGCCTATAGTCAGCTCTCCCGCCGCAGTGAACTGATTGCTTGCAAAAGCTGTGGGGTGAGTCCGCTGCGTCTGGTGCGACCGGCGCTCTTAGCGGGGTTCTGTGCCTTGCTCTTCACCTTTGCCCTCAATGAACTGGTGGCTCCCCCCATGGCCTACCGCGCCATCAAGACCTTGGAAGTGGCGATTCAACGCCCCCAGCCCAGCTTTCAGACCCGCAATATCTTCTACCGTCGTTTTGCTGGCGGGCAGCTTCAGCAACTCTTTTTTGCCCATCGTTTTGATGGCGAGGTCATGGGTCAAGTGACGGTGTTGAACTTTGAGCAGGGACAATTGCGGGAGATCATTACGGCGCAGGAAGCCCAGTGGCAAGGTTCGACGTGGCTGTTTCGGCAGGGCACCTACCACTACCTAACGCGCGATCGTGACTATGACGTGGCCGAGACCTTCTCAGAACGAACGTTTGCCTACCCCCGTACCCCCCTTGATTTAGCAAGGGAAACGCGAGCACCAGAGTTTATGACCAGTCGCGAAATCTATCAGTACTTGCAAGTTTTGGCGGAAAGTGGCGATGCCAAACGTCTGCGGCAGTGGCGGGTGCAGTTACAGGAAAAGCTCTCCCTTCCCTTTTTGTGCCTGAGTTTTGCCGTTGTCGGTGCCGTTTTGGGCATCAGTTCTCCTCGCCAAGAACAGGGGCGTGCCTTTGGTCTCAGTGTGGCGATTATTTTTGGCTATTACGTTGGTGCCTTTATTTTCACCGCCTTTGGCGAGGGGGGAGCAGTCTCACCCATCGTGGCCAGTTGGTTACCGAAGGTTGTCGTCAGCGCGATCGCCCTTGGGATGCTCTACCACGCCAATCATCATTAGTAGGGAATCTGCCAATAGCGACAGGCCGCATGGGCAAGGGTCATCACACCCACGGGAATGGCCTGTTCATCGACATCAAACTCCGGGTGATGCAGGGGATAGTTGGGGCGATCGCGAAAGCCCACGCCAAGGCGGAACATGGCACCGGGGGCGTGCTCTAGGTAAAGGGCAAAATCCTCTGCCCCAAGGGACGGTTCGGGCAAAATATGCACATGGGGGGCACCCACCACATCAGTCGCCGCCTCCGCCAGCAGTTGCGATAGATAGGGTGTATTTTCTACCCCCGGTACGCCCCGCCGATAGTGGAGTTTGTAACGGGCACCGTAGGCATGGCAGACATTGGCAACAATTTGCTCAATCCACGTCGGGAGTGTGGCACGGGTTTCCGGATGGAGCGATCGCACCGTTCCCTGAAGCGTCACCTGATCGGCAATCACATTGGCAGCCCGTCCCCCTTGAATTTTGCCAAAGGTGACCACCACGGGGCGCAGGGGATTCTGAGTGCGGCTAATGGCCTGTTGCAAAGCACTGATCACTTGAGCGGCAATCCAAATCGCATCCACCGCTTCATGGGGGCGGGCACCATGACCCGATTCTCCCAAAATCGTTAACTCAATGTCATCGGCAGCCGCCGTCAACGCACCATAGCGCACCGCTACTTCCCCCGCGGGAATGGTTGGAAACACATGGAGCGACAAAATGGCACTCACCTCTTTCATCGCGCCATCGGCAATCATCCAACTCGCCCCTTGGGCAATTTCTTCCGCAGGCTGAAAAATAAACCGCACGCGGCCAGGGAACTCCTCCTTGAGAGCCGCCAACACCATTGCCGTGCCCAGACCCACTGTGGTGTGCACATCGTGACCGCAGGCGTGCATCACCCCGCTATGTTTTGAGCTAAACTCCAGTCCGGTCCGCTCCTGGATTGGCAGGGCATCCATATCGGTACGAATGGCCAAGAGCCCCTTTTTCTTGGGATTCCCCTCCAGTTCAGCAATCACCCCCACTTTCCCCACATCCTGCTGCACGGTTAAGCCTGCCGAGGAAAGCACCCCCGCCACATAGGCAGCGGTTTGATGTTCTTGGCCACTCAATTCGGGGTAGCGGTGCAGATGGCGACGAATTTCAATGAGACGGGGGGTGAGGGTTTGGGTAACTTGGCGAATCCGAGCAAGCATAGCAAAGCTGTGGCGATATTTTTGTATCCTATCGAATCTCAGGAATTGCCGGTTACCCACTTTTGATAGGGGTGCTCCGCTAAGTAGGCATTAGTATAGCGGGGGTCGTCAGTCACTTCAAGGCCGATCCAAGGGGGTAGAGTCAGGGGATAGTCAGCACGGGGCAATTCAATTTCTGCCAAAATCAGGCCCGCACAGGCTCCAGTAAATTCATCCACTTCCCAACACAGATCACCCGCTGGGATACGATAGCGGTTTTTCTTGATGATCGGTTGTAGGCACAATTCCGCGAGGAGTTCCCTTGCATCAGCAACGGGGATAGTATACTCATACTCACGACGCTGACCACCGCTGGCTTTGCCCTTGATTGTGATCCATGCCTTGTCACCCGCAAGACGCACGCGCACCGTGCGCTCAGGAACCGTGGACAGGTAGCCTTGGGCAAATTGGGACACACTCGTGGCTAGCGATCGCCATTCCTCGCCCCTGACAAGGAACTTGCGCTCAATTTCGATGCCCATTGCCTAGACCGCTGTGGTAAAGGAACCGTGGAGACCGTAGGGAATGTGGTGTTTCAGGCGCAATCGTGCCACTGGTCCAGCGCCAATGGCTGCCGCATCAAAGATGAGTAACTGCGACTTGTGGCAACTGGCATCATACACCACCTGCAAGAGCCAGCCATCCTCTTCCCCTTGGGCACCCTGCCAGAGAAAGTCACCCCTTTGCAGACCCCGAGGGACAAAAATGGGTTCACTGGCAAAGCCACGCGGCGCCGCCGACCAAAATTGTTCCTCACCCGTCTGGCGATCGCACCGCCACAGTGCCTGTAAAGGCGCATTGGTTTTCGGATCATGCCCCGCCGCCAAATAGGTGTAGCGATAGGGTTGCCCCACCTTGGCCGGATGCACCACGGGAAATTCACAGGGGCGATCGCTCACCACTTGCCAATCCACAGCCTTAGTTTTGGGGTTCAATTGAATCCGCCACAGCAGGCTTGAGGGCAGCGCCGCAAAATTCACCTCCCGAAAATCCGTGCCCGGTTCTAAATTGGGAAAGTGGCTGTAGGCAATGGACTCCACATGAATTTCATCCCCAGCTTCGTAGGCATTGGCATGGTGAAAGACAAAACAGGCGGGCATCGTCAACATCTGGGGAGTCCCACCCCGACGAGGCAGCAGCCAAACCCGTGTCGGTTCCTGCGCATTGAATTGAATGCACTGGGCGGCGCCCCGCAGTCCGAGCAGATAGGGCAGGGGATTTAACTGCACCGGATTCTGAAAAACAATGGCGTAGTTGGGGGTAAGGGCAAAGTCATGGATAAAGGCAAACCCTGGAATCTGAAATACGGGTTGCGAGACACACTGACCACTGGCATCAAATTCATAGAGCGTAATGCGGGTGCTGAGGCCAGGCTTGACACCAAAATTCACTAGCCGCTGCATCCGGGGATCAAAGCGGGGATGCGCTGCAAAGGCATCACTTTCCTTGAGGAGACCTTCTAGGTTATCAAGGCCAATGGTTTCTAGAGTCACAGGGTCAAGGCGGTGGGGCAGACTCGCTTCCCAGAGCGCCAGTAATTTGCCCCCCCAATAGATCACATGGGTATTGGCAATGTTTTTGACCCGGGTATCTAGGAAATTGGCCAGCCACCCACCCGGTTTTTGGGTGCCAAAGACACCGCGATAGAGAAGGCGATTGGCCTTTTCCTCCTCCAAAAATCCAGCGGTACGCACGTAGCGATTGCGAAAATGCACCCGCCCATTCTCAAAGCGAAAGGCACAGATCATGCCGTCGCCATCAAAGGGATGGGCTAAGGGCACTCCTCCGCGCTCCAACAGTCCAGGGCCATTGCGGTAGAGCGTTCCCACCAAATCCGTGGGCACCGTACCTTCAACATCATCAATCCAATAGTCATACTCTTGGGTGAGGGATTCTGTCCCCCCCCGCCAATCCGCCATCGTGTAGGGGCGATCTAAAACTCCAGTCATGAGACACTTGGCTCCAACTCAACAGTGACAGGGGATTGAGAGGCGGGCAGCGGCACCTGCTGCGGCAACCAATTCAACAGCGGTAGGGGCAATAGCGTACTCAGGTTGGTAATGAGCACCAGCAACCACAGGCGATCGAAGTTATGCTCGGTAATCCCCAGCCAGTGGGTCAGCAGTGCCCCCAACTCATGGGAGACCAGATTGGCAAGGTTGCTAATGGACATCAGCAGCGCAAAGAGGGTGGCTTCAATCCCCGGTGGACACAGCCGCGCCGCTAATACCAGTACCGGCATAAAGGCAATTTGCCCCATGACTGCCAAAATGAGGCTATCCCCCAAGCTAAACCACTGGTCACTAATGCCCCATTGGCGATTCAGGTGGGTGACCAAAATCAAGCTAGAGAGTCCTAAAAGGGCTGAGAGAATCGTGCTCCAGAAAAAAATGGTACGAATGGGCAGCGTTTTCAAGTAGCGCTGGAAAATCCACACCCCCAGGAGGGAGGCGATGCTAGTGACAAGGCGCACCCGCCCCAAAAACTCCGCTTCAAAGCCCAATTCATTCGTTGTGAAGAAAAAGAAGGCTGATTCCGAGCCGGGGGTCGCCTGCCAGAGGAAGAGGAAAGCCACCGGCAACCAAATCCGTTTTTGCATCATTGCTTGACGCACACGGTTGATGTGCTCCCAAGTCTGACGCAGTTGCGGCCGAGCCGTAACCCGTGCTTCGGCGATCGCCCACGCAACCCCCGACACCAAGAGGGGAAACACCGCCGTAATTTGAAACACTGTACGCGGACTAAACCACTGCAACAGTTGGCCACTAAAGTAAGCGGTGAGGATGCCCCCCAAGGCAGTAGCTGCCCAGCTTAGGGATTGCAGCGTTCCCATTTCAGTCGCCGATTCTTGGCGTGCCCGTTCAACCACCAGTGAATCGACAATCACATCACTGAGGGCGATCGCGATCGAGGCTGCTAGAATCGCTGCCGTTGCCTGCCAAGGGGCAGCCACCCACGTCCCCAAGCTCAACCACGCCCCACAGCCCAAGAAGCCCGACAGGACAAGATAGGAACGGCGACGAAATCCCAAAAGCGGCAGGCTATCAGAAATGAGGCCAAACACCGGCTTAATTACCCAAGGCAGCGCAGCCACACCCATCAATGCCGCCACTTCCGCCGGCGACAGCCCCAACTCATCCTTAAAGAAAAAGCTAATGGCCAGCCGTGCTAAGCCCAAAACCCCTTGGACAAAATACACCAGCAAAATGGCTAAGAGTTCGCCACTGGGTTCTTGCCCAAAAAGAAGCGTCTCCTTGAGCCACTGAAACCAGCGTTGAGGTTGCGAAGGTTGAACTAACATTACCAAATGTTAAGCAACAGCATTGCCTCCATCATATCCAGACACGCTGAAAATTGCTAACACGGGTGCTCTTCACTGGCTCACAGACTAGCAGGAGACACTCATGGCGGTTATTTAGCGACCTCCAGTTGATCGAGGCGCAGCCAAACTGTAGGGGTGGGCACTGGAAATTTAATCTGCGCATAGTCACCGCGAATCTCCACCACTTCACCGCGTCCCTCGAAAAGATAGGGGGGATAACGATGATCGCTGGCCAAGGCCTCAACACTGTTGGCCAATTTTTCAGCAACGACCTTTACCAAATCTCCTTTTTTAATGGCCATAGGAAACCCTAACGCTGATCAGCCCACATTCTATCCTAAGGAGAATCGCCAAGGGCTTTAAGTCTCTTGATGAATCAAATTGCCAAACCTTAACCAAGGGAAAACGCCACCTCAGTCCCTGAGTGCAATTCATCGGGGACTGCCAGAAGAGTAGCCCTTAGAAAGGGAGTAACAAAAAGAACAGGGGTCTGAACCAAAACGAAGTTCTTTAGCGATACACTGCGCTTAAGCATCACACTACCTGAGGGAAACCTTGCATGGACTGTATTCCAGTGATTCTATCGGGGGGAGCCGGAAGTCGCCTTTGGCCATTATCGCGCCAAGCCCATCCCAAGCAGTTTATGCGCTTAAGTGCCGAAGGGCAGAGTCTGCTACAACAAACGTGGCAACGCTTGCAGGGTTTACCCCAAGTGCAGCTGCCAGTGGTGGTGGCCAATGAAGCCCATCGCTTTCTTGTAGCAGAACAATTTCAAGAACTAGGGGTGACGCCAACGCGGATTTTGCTCGAACCCTTGGGGCGCAATACGGCTCCTGCCATTACTCTTGCTGCGCTCTACATCACAGAAGTCCTCGCCACCGATGCCATTCTTTTGGTGCTACCAGCGGATCATTTGATTCAGGATGTTGCCGCCTTTCAGCAGGGGCTACAACGGGCACTTGCACCCGCCGCCAAGGACTGGTTAGTAACCTTTGGCATTACGCCCACCTCCCCCCATACAGGCTATGGCTACATTCGGCGGGGGGAAGCTCTCAGTGATGCCCACACCTATCGGGTGGCAGAGTTTGTGGAAAAACCCGATTTGGCAACGGCAGAGGCCTATCTGGCGGATGGCCATTACCTTTGGAATAGCGGTATGTTTCTCTTCCGCGCCCAGAGCTTCTTAGCAGAATTGGCACAGCAGCAGCCAGACATTTTGCACCACTGCCGCTTGGCACTGCGGGAGGGGCAGGAGGATTTGGACTTTATCCGCTTGGCCAAAGAACCCTTGAGTCAGTGTCCCAGTCTATCGGTGGACTATGGGGTGATGGAAAAGACGCAAAAGGCAGCGGTAGTTCCCCTAGAGTGCGGCTGGACTGATGTGGGGTCTTGGTCGAGTCTCTGGGAGGTGACACCCAAGGATGAATTTGGCAACAGTTGCCGTGGCGATGTCCTCATCTGTGGCAGCAAGGATTGCTTTGTCCATAGTCAAAACCGCTTGGTTGCCCTACTGGGGGTGGAAAACCTCATTGTTGTAGAAACTGCCGATGCCGTTCTCATTGCCCATCAGGAGGCGGCACAACAGGTGAAACAAGTGGTGGAGCAACTGCAAGCCCAAAAGCGCAGTGAGGCCTACAATCATCGCGTGGTCTATCGCCCTTGGGGACACTACGACTCCATTGACACGGGTCATCGCTTTCAAGTGAAGCGGATTACGGTCAAGCCAGGGGCGAGTCTTTCGCTCCAACAACACCATCACCGCGCGGAACATTGGATTGTCGTCAGTGGCACAGCGGAGGTTACCTGCAATGGCAAGACGTTTCTGCTGACCGAGAATGAGTCTACTTATATCCCTGTGGGCGCTGTGCATCGCTTGGCCAATCCGGGGAAAATTCCCCTTGAAATGATCGAGGTGCAGTCGGGATCCTACCTTGGCGAGGATGATATTGTCCGCTTTGAGGATCGCTATGGTCGGGAGATAAAGCGATAACCGCTGGGCAAACCCTTAGACCGCTAGCCAAGCGATCGCCACCCCCAGGGCGGAACCAACAATAACCTGAATGGGGGTGTGCCCCAATAACTCCTTGAGGCGGGCTTCTGCCAATTCGTGCCCATCTTGGAAAAATTCATCAACAATTTGATTGAGAATGCGGGCTTGTTTGCCGGCTGCTTGACGCACCCCGGCCGCATCGTACATGACAATACAGGCAAAGACAATGGCGATCGCAAACTCAATGCTGTCCCAGCCCCGCTGCAGCCCCACCCCAGTCGCCAGAGCAGTAACGAGGGCAGAATGGGAACTGGGCATCCCCCCCGTTTCCACCAGAACGCGGAAATTGAGCTTGCGGTGTTTGGCAATGTCAATCAGTAACTTGAGCATTTGGGCGATCGCGCTGGCGGCGAAAGCGACCCAGAGGACATGGTTAGCCAGTAGCTCACGAAGACCGTCCATCATGGTTACGGACAAGGACAAACTCTGCGCCCATCCTAACCCACTTCGGAATCGTTAATGACTGCGGCTGGCAATGTAGTCGGCGATCGCCTGCAAAGGAACGGCGGCTGCCCCATATACAGCCAACTCTGCCTTCGCCTCTGCCACCAAGCGTTCAGCCTCTTGGCGGGATTTTTCCAGACCCCACAGGCGCGGGTACGTCATTTTTTGGGCAGCCACATCTTTACCAACGCTTTTACCAAGGACATCCCGGGTCGAAGTAATATCCAAAATATCATCCACAATCTGGAACGCCAAGCCAATATTTGCCGCATAGCGGGACAGGCGAGCCACGTCAGATTCATTCGCCCCCATCAGCAATGCCCCAGAAACCACAGAGGCCTCCAGTAGTGCCCCCGTTTTGTGGGAGTGGATAAAATGTAGCGTTTCTAGACCAATGTTCGGCTGCCCTTCACACTCCAAGTCCACCACTTGACCGCCCACCAAGCCCGTTGCTGCCACGGCATGCCCCAACCGCGCCACAATTTTCAGCAGATACTCTGCGGGCACGTTTTTCGTTTGTTCCACCACGTATTCAAAGGCATAGGCCAGTAAGCCATCCCCCGCCAGAATGGCAATATCTTCGCCATAGACTTTGTGATTTGTGGGTTTGCCGCGACGGTAGTCATCATTGTCCATAGCCGGCAGATCATCGTGGATCAGCGACATGGTGTGGATCATCTCTAGGGCACAGGCGGTGGGCATGGCCATTTCCACGGTGCCCCCCATCAGTTCACAGGTGGCCAAGCAGAGAATCGGGCGCAGCCGCTTGCCCCCCGCCATCAGTGAATAGCGCATTGCATCGTAAATTTTCTCTGGGTAGGCGACGGGGATCGAGGCTTCGAGAGCAGCTTCCACAAGGGCTTGGCGTTCTTTGAGGTAGGTTTTGAGATCAAATGTGCCGGTGGAATGAACTTGGGGGGGATCAGCGGAAATCATGATCAACTCCTCAGCGTGCGGGTGGCATCGAGGTCAACGACAGCAGGGGCTTGTGCCAATTGTGACGGCGACAATAGCTCCATACAGTATTGTGCAACAACATGGCAACGGTCATCGGACCAACACCCCCCGGAACAGGGGTAATATAACTGGCCACAGCACAGGCAGCCTCGTAGTCCACATCGCCCCAAAGACCTGATTTACCGTCGGGGCGTTGAATGCGATTAATCCCGACATCAATGACCACTGCTCCCGGCCGAATCATGTCAGCAGTAATCCGCCGGGGCTGTCCCATCGCTGTGACTAAAATCTCGGCACTACGGGTGACACTGGCAAGATCACGGCTGCGCGAGTGGGCGATCGTCACCGTTGCATTGGCGGTGAGTAACATCAGCGCGAGGGGCTTACCGACCAAAATACTGCGACCCACGACCACTGCCGAGCGACCTGCAATATCAATACCATAGGCGGCCAAAAGCTGCATCACCCCAGCAGGCGTACAACTGCGCAGTCCCGGTTCATCGCGCACTAGCCGACCCAGATTGTCGGGATGCAGGCCATCCACATCTTTATCGGGACGAATGGCGTATAGCAGGGGACGGGGATCGAGGTGGGGCGGTAGGGGCAATTGCAGCAGAATGCCATCCACCCGTTCGTCCTGATTGAGCTCAGTAATTCTGGCCAATAAATCCGCTTCTGTAATGGTGGCCGGCAAATGGGCACCAAAGGATTGAATCCCGACGCGGCCACAGGCCTGTTCTTTGGCGCGGACATACACTGCACTGGCAGGATCATCGCCAACCCGCAACACGGCCAACCCGGGCGATCGCCCCCACTGGGCGTGAAACGTCCGCACATGATCAGCCAACTGGCGTTCAATGGACTGGGCTAAGGATTTGCCATCAAGGCAGGCAGCGGAGTTTGCAACCAAAGGACACCTTAAAATTGCTCAATCACGAAAGTCTAGGGTTGAGTTGCCGAATGGGTTTCCATCGGTTGGCAACAACATCGAACTAGTTTACCCCAAATGGCGATCACGGGCGCCAGCGTTGATCAAGTTCTTTACTCAGTTGTACCAAGGACTTACCGCTCGCTAGGGGCGATCGTCCGAAGGGGAGGGTCGCTCCACTTGAATTTTGGCAATGGCAGGGGTGGTACACAGGTACGTCAGCACATCCTCCGCACTCATCAGGCGCTTGAGCACCACTTGACCAATGGTTGAGACAGGGTCAGGATGGGTGGGCTTTACTTCCACCATCAGAACCATCTCCTCCACTTGGTACAGCCAGAGCTTTTCCTCCCCCTCTAGGATGTAGAGGCAGGTACGGGTGATCACGGGCGATCGCCGCCACACTTGCTCATTCCAGAGGCCTTGGGGTTCCCACACGCGGCCAATCTGCCACCCCTCCGTGAGGAAAAAGTATTTCATGCCACGGGCGGCGATTCATTCCCTTGGGCACTGGAGGTCTCCTCGGGTTCCATGGAATTAAAACAAGCTGCCGCTATCAGCAAAAAAGGCGTTCCTGGCACTATGGGTAAAATGAAGCCGACAACCCCAATAATCCCAAAAATTACACCAAGAACCATACGTGCTGTATTACGGATGCTTTTAGTCACAGGCCTTCCTTTCGAGTTCCAATAGGCGAGGATGATTCACCTCTAACGTAGCCTGAACCTTGCCTTTTCACAAGTTGCTGGTGCTAAGCTTTATCGAGAATCGCATCCCGCAAATCCATGCCGTCCATTTCTGCTTTGTAGAGGTTTGCGCCCCTAAAGTTGGCACGGCGGGCATTGGCCTTCGACATCTTGGCCGCAATGAGAACCGCATCTTCAAAGTTCACCTCAATGAGACTGGCACTTTCGAGAATCGCTTCTTGCAAAATTGCGCTCTTGAGATCGGCCAAGTGCAGGTTGGCCTGAAAGAGATTGGCACGGGTGAGGTTGGCATAGGCAAGGGTCGCTTCCACTAAACTCACTCGCCGCAGTAACGTGCCCACCAAGTTGGCTTGGCGCAGATCGGCCATAGCCATATTTGACTTGTAGAGATCAGCACCCGCTAAGGTCGCCCGCTGCAAACAGGCGCCCTGCAAATCCGCCTCAATCAGGTCACTCATGTAGAGGTTTGCTCCTGCCATGTAGGCATCCTTGAGCAAAGCGTTGCGCAGATCAGCCCCCGCTAAATTTGCCTGATCGAGATTGGCATTGGTGAGGTTGTACAGCTCCAAATTGGCGCCAGTGAGATCGGCTTGTCCCAGATCAGGGCGAATATCACTGTTTTGCTCCCGCCATTGATTCCAAGCGGTAACCCCCTGCTTGAGCAGCTGAAGATGCTGGGGATTGGTCACGGCAGTTATCCTTGGGTACTCGGCTCAGGGTTTTGATAACCGTAAAAATCAATGCGATAGTCAACAATTTTCACGCCAGTTTTTGCTTCAATCTCAGCAATGAGAGAGGGGGGTAGCTCAACGTGAACGTCAATAATTTTCTGGCTATCGAGACAATTGACATGGCTGTGGCTATCACTGATATTGCCGTAAAGGCGCCCATCGGCACGCTCAACGCACTCAATAATACCATGCTCTGAAAGTGCTTCGAGATTTTGGTACACCGAGGTATGGCCGATGTCTTTGCCTGCTTGATTCAGGCGATCGTAGATCTGCCGCGCTGAGAGGTGATCCTTGACATCCCAGAGCAGTTCGAGAATAGCACGCCGCTGCCGACTAAGGCGCAATCCTAGGCGCTGACAGCGATCGATCGCATCCTCCAGGGAACGAATGGGGGGTAGGGGACTGGGAGCAGGAGACGTGAACACGGCGCTATCCTAACAAAAATAAAATTTAAACAGCAGATTTTGCTTAACTAAGTAGCGTGTTGCAGTTAAATCACAGTTTTAGGGTTACCCATTTGCTAACCTGTAGTCACTATGATAATCAATCCTTTGGCTATAATCAAATTTGCTCCCTGTCAAGGCTGTTAGCCGCTGTTTGAGACAGCAAATAAAACCCCAGAAAGGCAAACATCATGGCAGCGATCGCCTTGACCACTTTCACCGGAATCAGTGTAGCAATCCCACTGCCCAAAAGCACACCGAAAAACGTTGTACACACCAAGCCAGAGGCCACGCCTAGAAAGACAGCAGTAGCGGAGCGGGCATTACTCCCTAAAGTAATCGCCACCAGTTGACTCTTGTCCCCCAGTTCTGACAGGAAAACAATCGCAAAACTCACGGCAAAGGATTGCCAGTCCATCCAATTTCTCCAAAGATGTTGCTGCTATAGGGCAGATTAACGGTATGGGCAGTTGCGGTCAACGATCACTGGTGGCTCAGTGTAGCAGGCTCAGCTTAAATAAGTTACAATTCTTAACATCAATTCTGCTAATAGTCGTAGCCCTGTTAAAAATAGCGGAGGTGCTCATGTTCAATACCACTACTGATGGATCGAGCGCGATCGCGGCGGACACCACCTCCTTGAGCAGTCTGGCACAGGCTTGGGCAAAGCGCTATATTACCAACCTCAACACCACCGCCCTTGCGGAGGATGATCCAGCGGTGGTGGCCCCTCGACTCTTGGCCGAATTGCGGAATGCTAGTGTCAAGGCTTGGCAGCGCACCGAAGGCTTCTTGGCCGGAGAGATGATTCGTCATGGGATTCCAGCGGAACTGGTGGATCCTTGGAGCATTTCCAAAGACATCCATGACATTTATCAGCGCACCCTCAAACTCTACGAAGCCGGCAAGGGCACCCAGCAAATGACCGCCAAGGTGGCCAGTGCCATCAGTGAGATTCGCAGCCGCTACACCGCCGTCGATCCCCGGGTGATTGGCTTTGTCAGTATGCAGTTTCACCACACGGGGGTATTACTGCTAGAAGTGGCACCAACGAGCCAACGTCCCATCCTCAGTAGCTTCTTCAAGGTCATTGATGATCACCTCTACATGCCCTTGCACCGTGCCTATAACGCAGCAGCCAACTACGACTACAATGATCCGGCCTTGGCTTTAGTGCGTCATCTATTGCCCCAGAGCACGGCGATCGCCACCGCGATTTGTGATCGTGTTGCCGCACTCAACCCCCAGCACCGCTGTTTTAGTGGCTCTTTGACCCAAGCCAGTGTGCGTGTTTCCAGTATTCGCGATGTCGAGATGTTCCAAGTCTACCTCTGGGTGTGTCTTTTGGAGCAAAGCCTTGAGGCGCTGCAACGGGAACTCTTTCCCCTGTGTTTGATGCTCTATCCTTCCCTGAATGTGACATGGGAGCTGGTGTTTCAAATGGTGCACCTTTTGGGTAAGGAAATACAAACCCGTGCCGCTGGCTATGATACAAGTGTTTTTACTCCCTACTATCTATCTCTCCGAGAAATGTTTGATCCCAAGATTTTTCAAGGACTCCTATGATTCCCAATTTGCAGCAGGTTTCTCTCTCCCCCATCGCCATTGCGGGGTCTGGTCTGTGGGCGATCGCCCTCTACTGGGGCTTTTATCCCACGGGCCAAGCCTTAATGCAGCATTTAGTGACCTGGCTAGGGGGTGAAGCAAACCAAAGTGCCGAATTCTGGGCAGGGATGGTGGGACTCATTCCCTTTATTCTTGTGGGGACGGGTTGCTTTATCCTCTGTAGTTTGGGCTTGGGGCAAAGCTGGGCCTTGAGTTTAGGCCTGATGGCAACCATCGGTGGGGCAATCTACGAACTTGGCCGGCGGGATGGCCAGCAATCTTAAGTTGGGTTGCGAGGGAGAATCCGCTAACATTTAGTTAATCTTTTGATTGCTCTCTAGTGTTTCCTGTCTAGGAAGCGCCATTCATTGCTCTTGAGAAGACTCGCCGGTGATTCAATGAAAGCGTCTGCGGATGCCAGTTCTATCCAAGAAACGACACCGCCGCTCAGTTTGCTCCTGTTTGTTGCCAATCGTCCGGGCGATGAAGAGGAAACCGCTGCTATTCAAGCCCACATTCAGCAACTGCCCTCGAACTTTGGCTTTGAGTTAAAAGTGGTGCCCATTGGTGAGCAACCCTACCTCCTAGAGGAGTACAAGCTGGTTGCCACACCTGCCTTGATTAAAGTCCGTCCTGAACCGCGTCAAACCCTCGCCGGTCGCAAGCTGCTGCAAAAGGTGGACTATTGGTGGCCGCGCTGGCAGCGGGAAGTCGCCCTGGGCCTACAGGCAGATATGCAAAAATCGGCAGCGGAGCAGTCGGATTGCTCGATAGAACTCAGCCGCCTCAAGGATGAGCTGTTTCAACTGCGCCAAGAGCGCGATCGCTTGGCTGAACAACTGCAATTCAAAGATCGGATTATTGGCTTGCTGGCCCATGAGTTGCGTAACCCCCTCACTGCCGTTGGGATTGCCCTTGAAACCCTAGAATCTAACCTTCAGGAAGAGAGTAGTCAGAGTAGTCAGCAACTCCATATTGAGGACATCCAACGCCTGTTTCACCATGCCCGCAGTCAAACCCAGATGATGGGACAACTGATTACGGATTTACTCTTAGCGGCGCGCGGGCCACAGGACAAGCTGCAAATTATGGCACGGCAACTGGATCTGCGACAACTGTGCCAAGAAACGGTTGAGGATGTGCGTCTAAATTTTGAACGTAAAAAGCAGCACTTTACCACTGATATTCCTTTAGATTTACCGTTGGTCTATGGCGATGGCGATCGCATTCGCCAGGTGCTTGTCAATCTGCTGGATAATGCCTGTAAATACACTCCCGAAGGGGGCAAGATTCACCTCAGTGCCTTTCACCGCACGACTCAAAAAGTGCAAGTTACCGTCTGTGACAGCGGCCCCGGTATTCCCATTGAGCAGCAGGAAAAGATTTTTGGCGAGACGGTTCGCCTTGATCGCGATCGCACCATTGAAGGCTATGGCATTGGCCTTGCCCTTTGCCGCCAAATTATTCGTATGCACTACGGCCAGATTTGGGTGGACTCCCAACCGGGAAAAGGCAGTTGCTTTCACTTCACACTGCCCGTTT